>SMTZ1_10000489_pt1 | contig 36791 bp, 37 predicted proteins | sample DeeMarSWOR136_30_FD_25667 | JGI IMG/M metagenome (IMG submission 25667)
TATCTCTCAGAAACTCGATGTAGTTCAGGGGATACAACCAGTCGGCATTGTTCAACATCAGTGCTTTCCCTTCGGAGAAATCGATGAATCGTTCGAGCTGGGACTTCAGATCCCTGGCAAACGAATCGATTTCCTCCCTCGATACGAGCTGGCGCATTTCGGTCCTGTCAGTTGGATCACCGACCATCGCGGTCCCGCCACCGAGGAGGGCAATCACTCTGTGGCCGTGCCGCTGGATTTGGATCAGGGCCATGATCGGTACCAGGCTCCCCACGTGGAAGCTGTCCGCAGTTGGATCGAAACCGATGTAACAGGTAATCGGCTTGGAGAGAATCTCTCTGACCTTGTCTTCATCAGACACCTGCTCGATGAAACCTCGTTCCCTCAATACATCGTACACATTCTGCACGTTCTCTTCCTCCCCAATGAGCGTACTATCATTGAATCGGTTTCAGCATATCTAGTGAATATTGCTGTATTAACGCGTCATATTCAATAGTCAAATAATAGCACCGACTCACGCTATCGAAAAGAGGTTTTCCACAGAGAACTCGGCGTACACATGACACGCACCACCGATACCATTTCCTTGTCTATAGAGCTCTCTTTCCATATAATGATCGACGATTCGGATCGCACGTAGCGATCGAACATGTAAAGATGGGATTCGCTTTATGCTCCGTATCCTGTTTGTTGAAGAAGCGCCAAGTATCGGGGGTTCACTCTTTAGTCTCCTGCAGCTCGTCCGGATGTTGGATTCGAATAGGTACAGCCCGTTCGTCCTTTTCCGGTACGACTTGGACGTTCGCAGCGAATACGAGGGCACGGGCATCCCCACCGCCACCTGGGCATCTCTGACGAGAAGTGCCGAACTCACTCCACCGAGCACCCAGCGGCCCTCCCTACCCCGATACAAACAGACTGGTTTGTACCGTTTCCTCTGGAGTGTCAAGAAATACATCAACGAGCAAAGACCGCAAGCTTTGGCCATTGCGTCGTGGATCGAGAAAGAGGATTTTTCTCTTTTGCACGCTAACAATTCTCTACCGGCAAACCTCGCAGTTCTCACCGCCGCAAGATTCGCCGGTATACCGTCGATCAGCCATCAGCGGGGATACTTCCCCTTAACTCCAATACACCGCCTCCTCTCGAGACAGGTTGACCGCTTTATTTGCGTCTCACGCTCAGTCGCCGCACATTACATAAAACAGGGACTCTCCCAGGCGAAAGTAACGACCGTCTACAACGGTATCGATCTGAGCACCGTCCAGCCAAGAGCGGTAACTGATGCGAAAGGTGTGCGTACGGTAGGGTGGTTTGGGCGGATGGAAGCATGGAAGAGCACAGGTACGCTCATCGAAGCTGCCAAAATAGTGCTCTCGAAGCGTTCCGACGTTCAATTCATGGTAGTTGGCACCGGACCAGAAGAACAGAGTCTCAAGGACATGGTAGCCGAGGATCCCCTCCTTGAAGCAAGAGTGATGCTCCTCGGTTACCGTGATAATGCTCTCGAGCTTCTCGAGAGGTGCGATATCTCGGTGTCCACATCAATCGAGCCCGAACCTCTGACACGCTCGGGACTCGAATCGCTCGCGAGTGGAGTTCCACTGATCGCATCAAACTGCGGCGGTAATCCCGAAATCGTTACTGACGGTGTTAACGGCATCCTCTATGAACCGGGAAATGCAACCCAGCTTGCAGAAGCCATCATGAAAGTCCTAGGAAGTGAGGCACTGAGGAAACGTTTCGCTCGAGAGAGTCGGCAGAGAGCCGAGGATCTGTTCAGCGCTGAGCGGTATGCAAAAGGGATCGAAGCGGTCTATCAAGAGATTTTGGGATTCAGCGAGAAAGCTCATGATTAACCTTTTTTTCAGGGAGGTAACTGAGTGAGCTCGAGCGATTCTCCTGATCGACCAAGGATCCGGTCGGAGGATCTCCAGGAGGATCAGTACAGTCGCCCTTACCATCACCTGCTCGTGGAAACCGGGAGGGGCATCCCGTATATCAACCTTATGAAACTGCTGGCAGGATTCATCGATCCCCAACCGGGCGAACCAATCCTCGATGCAGGATGCGGCGATGGGCGACTCCTCCACGAAATCGCTGGATCGGACGCATCCCTGTTCGGTGTGGATCGCTCGCTCAAAGCTCTCCGCTATGCAGCGGGGTTTACTCCCAGGGCCTTTTTGAGCCTGCAGAACATACAAGCTCTCGCCTTTGAGAACGAGAGTTTCACCAAGGCGACACTGATAGAGACGCTCGAACACATTCCACCAACATCAGTGGCGAATGTCCTTTCGGAGCTCCGGAGGGTTTTGAGATCGGGCGGCAGATTGATCGTCACGGTACCCACACACCGCCTCCCCTTACCCCAGAAACATTACCGCCACTTCAGCCCCGACGAGCTCAGGCACATCCTGGAGGAATTTTATGAGGTAGAATCGCTCACGGGGCACGACAGGGACAGTTCCCTGTATAGACTGCTTGTTGCTATCGGTGACAATCGCTTCTGGCATCTGAGAGCTGGCTTCAACAGGATGCTGCGCTTCTTCTACCGCAAGTTTCTTGAACGGACGCCACCCGAAAAGGCTCGCAGACTCATCGCTGTCTGTGTGAAAAAGGACGCTTGAGCACAGGAATGAATCATCTCGTACATCAATCCTCACGCCTACTATGAATGAGGCTTCATCAATGCGAATTGTGCGCCGTGTGGCGGGACAGCGATCGAGAATCGCTCGGAGAAGGTACCGAGATTACTCTTTGCCCAGACATCCCGTAACTGGTACCGTTCCAATACATAGAGAAGGAACGTGTCATCGAGGAATAATGAAACATGTGGAGGTGGCATGATGAACGAGATTGGAAAGCTCCTACTCAGCACCGCTATCGCATTCACATTCATAACATGCAGCGACTCCATGAACGCCCAGGAAATGAACGGCGACCTGCAAGACCAACTGGAATTGCTCAAAAAGAATCATGTATATCTGCGGCACAGGCTAGACAGAATCGAGAAGGCGATCGATGATCTCATATGGTTCGAAAAACTCGGAGAGATCGCATACGTAGACAAGGTCTATATGACGGGACCACCTCTCCGGCACGAGAAAAATCCGACGGCTCAAGGAGCCGGCAACCCTGTCAAGTTTTGGTCTTACGTTTTCATTCCCAAAGGAATCGACACGAACAGGAATCACCCCCTGATCGTCTTTCCTCACGGTGGCGTTCATAGCAGCTTCACCACCTACTACACGCACATCGTAAGAGAGCTGATGGCACAGCATTACATTGTCGTTGCACCAGAATACCGGGGCAGCACCGGCTATGGCAGATCGTTCTACGAAAAGATCGACTACGGAGGACTGGAGGTCGAAGACGTCAATTCAAGCAGAGATTTCATGATAGACAACTACGAATTCGTCGATGAGAAACGAGTCGGCATCATCGGTTGGAGTCACGGAGGATTGATCGCACTGCTTAATATCTTCGATCATCCTGACGATTACCAGGTCGCCTTCGCGGGCGTGCCGGTATCCGATCTGATTGCCCGCATGGGATACAAAACGCAGAGCTATCGGGATCTCTACTCGGCAGAGTACCACATCGGTAAAACCGCGTACGAGGATGTTGAAGAGTATAGACGAAGATCCCCCGCGTGGAATGCTCACAAGCTGCAGACTCCTCTTCTCATTCACACCAACACGAACGATGAGGACGTCAATGTCCTCGAGGTGGAACACCTGATAAAATCGCTCAAAGCCGAAGGCAAGGAGTTCGAGTACGAAATCTACCAGGATGTTCCGGGTGGGCACTCGTTCGACAGAATGGACACCAGGAAAGCCAAAGAGATCAGGTTGAAGATCTACAAGTTCCTCGACAGGTACCTCGATCCACCAAAAAAGCTCAAGTCGATAAGGGATCTCGAGGAGGCGGCGTATCGGTAAGGTGAAATGACGAGGGGAGGGATCCGTTCTCATCTAACAATCATGAGCTTCCCCGTCTTTGTATTATCTCCGATGCGTAACTGGTAGAAGTACAGGCCCGGCGACATTCCGTGAGCGTCCAGGAGAGTCCGGTGATCACCGGATTCCCGCCATCCATGAAACATGATCCTGACCTTGCGCCCGAGTAGATCGTATACCGACATCTCAACCAGCTCACTCTTGGACAGAGAAAATTCGATTCGTGTAGCTCCACTGAACGGATTCGGGTATATGAGAGGTGAAGGATACAAATCGTTTTCCCTTGTCTGCATAGAAGCCGTCGTCGTAACTTCAACGTCGATACTCGCCGTCGACGCCACACTGTCATCTCTCATTGCCCTGGTTGTCAATGTGTACAGCCCAGCCGGTAACTCGTTCCATGTGAAGCTGTATGGGCTCGTTGCATCTTCACCCAACTTGTCCCAATTCGCGAAAAACTCAACGTTGTTGATGTTTCCATTACTCGTACTCACCGTTGCCTCAATCGTCATCGTATCGAGTGCTTCGAATACCGCACCGTCCGGAGGACTCGTGATCGAGACTACTGGCAGATCGCCGCTCCCCCCAGGCAAGGTCACCTCTAGGTTATGGGACGCATTAATGACCGATCCAGGTACCGGTTCCAAGCCAAGCAGATCCATCGCAAGGTTCGCCACATCCCCATTACGAACTGGTTGAGGTTGTACTTCATAGTCTGGCCTGCCCGTCCCAGGATTCTGGCGAGTCACTGGATTCAGCCAGTACAGACCGGCACCAGCTGGAATACCAGGCCCCCATGCGTAGAACGGAACGGTATAGTTGTTCGGATCAGTGGCGTCACCATGACTGGTGCCTATACCCCCATGGTCCGACGTTACGATCACACCGGTCTTGTTCGAAAAGGCGGGACTGTTGTCAATCAGGTCAAAAATCTGGCCGAGCAATCCATCCATCTTCATCACCGATCGAAAGTAAGGCATGCTGCCCCATCCGGAGGCGTGACCTTCGGTATCTGGATCGACCAAGTGAATAAAGCAGTATTGATACGGCGCGGTAGTCATGTCAGAGAGAAATGTTTCAACCAGCGTGGTGGTATTCACATTGTTCATGTAGGTATCGATCTTATCACGACCATTATCGATATCGATGGTGTCTGGTGCACCGTTGACTTCATTCCAGCTGCGTTCAAGGAAATCGAATTTGCCCTTACTGGCGTACATACCGGTTCTGAGACCTTGATCGTGGGCAACGTCGAACACACCTGCGACGTATGAACCATGTGTTGCTTCGAGAGTGCTGCCGTTATCGCTGTTGAATGTCACGTTGTGACCATCGGGACCGTTCACGGGTCGGCCCGTCAACTGGCAAACGTGGTTCGGTAGTGTATTCGTAAAATCATAGTCGGTTCGAGCGTTGTCCGTGAATATCCCCTCGATTCTCATCCTGTAGAAATGCGGTAGATTTCCAGGACCCAATCTTGTTACCGCATCGAAACGAAGCCCGTCCACGCTTACATGTATTACAAATTGAACGGTGTCACTGGACTGCGATTTCCCCGCCGCGCACCGGGCACCGTTCACTGCGTTGGCACCCGAACTCCCGATGCCCGGCAGAGATGAGAGGGACAGGACCGTGATAGAACAGAGGATAAGGATAGACTGGCCGGTCTTGATTGTACCTATGCAAAGCGTTCGAATACGTGAGCGAGGGCCATTAATCATGACACAACCCTTTCGTGGCATACGAAACGATCCGGGCTTATCTCCATAAAGGATATTGAAAAGCCATGATCGCAGGTGCAACTACAAGACGCTATGTCACTTTATATTATACCGGTAAAGAAATTGCATGTCAAACTGAGCATGCAACGGATCTCCGGACGACACTTCTTCGCTACTTCACCTCAAAGAACTTGCTCTTGTTAACTCCGCACACGGGACATTTATCCGGGGCTTCGCCCTTTACCGTATTCCCGCAGACAGAGCAAACAAAGATTCTTGATTCAGGTAAGTCACTACCGTCCTTCACAGCTTTCAATGCGTCCTGATAGAGGCCGTGATGGATCTCTTCAACCGCAAGGGCGTACTTGAAAGAGAGAGTGGCGGTTTTGTGAGTCTCGTGCTCCGCTTCTGCTAAGAATTTTGGATACATTTTCTGGAATTCAAAACCTTCACCCTCAATCGCAGCCTCGAGATTTTCCATTGTATCCTTTATGCCACCCAGGGCACGGAGGTGCGCGTGAGCATGAACCGTCTCTGCTTCCGCAGCGGCTCGAAACAGTTTTGCGACTTGGGGATACCCTTCTGCTTCCGCCTTCTTCGCAAAAGCGAGGTACTTCCGGTTGGCCTGACTTTCACCCGCAAATGCTTCCTTCAAGTTATCTACCGTTGCCATCGTGAACCTCTCCTTTCTGCTCTCTTTCTGGTACTGCCGGTGAGATATTAGAATTCTCTACCGAGCTGGTACGCTCTCTTCAAGTTTTTCTTACGCACTGCATTATCGAATGGAACCATGCCCCCTAGGATCTCCATTCCCGCCTCCTTGATACCCACACCAAGGAGTCGATCACCGATCATAACACGACGCATACTCTCAGCAATACCGGTTTCCTCCAGATGCTCGATGGTGTGGCCGGCCGGACACAGGACGAGCGCCTTCTCGATATCGATTTTACTGGTCACATGTTCACCATCCTCGTAGGTATACGCATACCCATACGTGAGTACCCTGTCGAACCATCCTTTCAGCTTGGCGGGGCAGTCACTCCACCAAACCGGATAGACGAAAACGAGGGCATCGGCTTTATCGATCTTCACCTGCTCAGCTTCCACGTCACCAGGTACAGGTGCATTCGGGTCAAGTCCGGTCTCCCGATTGTATTGGAGGAGATCCATATCTGTTTTGAAGTTCATCTCGTAGAGGTCACCGATATCAAACGTGTGTCCCGCTTCCAACAAACCACGGGTAAACGCTTCAAGCACCTCGTGGGTAAACGATTTGTTACTGGGATGTGCAAATACAACATAAACACGCATACATGACCCCCAAAGATCCTGAACCAATTATTTAATCGATTTTCCCAACTGGCGCAAGATAAATGGCACATTCATCCTTACCGTCGATACCGATCGATGTCTCATTTCTATCGTTTTTTCCGAAATCCCAGAAGGTGCCAGAGGCAGAAGAACAAAACAATTGCAATCGATCCAAAGAGTAATCCACCACGAACGGCTGCCGTTTTCTCATTTTCACCTATGCTGGTACCGATGAACGCAATGGTAAACCCGCATAAAAGTATCCATAGTATTACCAGAACTCATTTCCAGTAAGGCATCGGAATACCGCGATCCTCAGACCATGTTCTCAACCCCATGATGACTGAACAAAACAGGACGCCCTCAAGGAACCAAAAGAATCCACTCGTGAAAAAATTCATTCCGTCCTCCAATTATTCAATAAAATCTTTTGCTCTGAGCCACCAGGGTGGTTCCCGATAAGACGCATTCTTTCCACCCATCGAGGGCATGTAGTAATCGCCCGGCGCTGGTGAAGGATAAAAAAGCCGTTGCATTTCTGTCAGCGCCACGTGGGACATTCTCGTCGGATCATTGGTTGTCACGGTTAGTGCTGTTCGGTGGAGCCAGTTGGACCTTCTCGTATACGGACAGACCACTACACAGAGGCGGCAGCCAATGTTACCCAAGTTGGAATACCAGAAGTTATGACACTTGGATACATTGATCTGAAAACGCCGGTAGCCTCGCACTTCAACCTCTTCCCCCATTGTGATGGCACCACTCGGATACTTTTCAGCGCAGATCCGACAGGTTTTACAGAAGTTCCGTACACCGAACTTGATCGGCTTGTCAATTTTCATAGGGAGATTCGTGGTGACGACAGCAGGGCAAAAGTTCGAACCTAGTTCCGGGGTAATAACCACTGAATGGGGTCCCTGCTCTCCCAAACCGGCATCGATAGCAACTGGTGTCACCATGAGGTCATAATCCATTCCCGGCGTATGGGAACGAGCCGCATATCCCAGCTGCTTTATGAATGAAGCGAGACGATAAGCAACAATCCTCGACCTTGCATATGCATCGTGTGAGGTGCCGTAATTTGGATTCGCAAACATCGGATCCCATGACATCGGCGTTCCGACCACAATGGCATATTTCCAATGACTCGGCACCTCAACAGGCTCCTCGGTATTGAGCCCTCTCCCGAGCATTGGATACAGGTAAACCCAATCGGGATTCAGCTTCGTAATACCTACCAGGACCGAACCCAGTTGATACGCGATCTGCTTGATCAGCTTTGAGGTTTTCTCGAGCGATTTCATTTTCAATGGCCTGGACGGTTCACCGAATGCATCCCCTTTCGGAAAATCCGATACTTCCGGAGGCTCATGGATACCCTCTGGCCAGACAGCACCCATTGCTTTCGACCAGGCATTTGAAAGGAGGAACCGTTTACCGTATATCTCCTTATCCTGCCGCCTTTTCGGAAGGATCTCCTTCCGAAGCTTGAGATCCAACTCGAGATGCTCGGGATGTGCCGTATAGTGAGCCTTGAGGACATCATCCAACCCATCGATTCTGTTACTCTCATTCCACTGTCGCATCAACCGTGGGACACGTGAAAAGATCACTTCCGTTCGCGCGTCGACTCGTCGCGTAGAACCGACCTTCTCGTACGGTGGACCATCAACTGTATACCTGTTTCTGTTGAAGACCTGAGCTGCTCCCTGGAAGCTTTCCCATCCGGTATTCGTAGCCGGATCCCTGCCGGCACCATAACCGAAGAGGCCTAATCCGGAGCTTCCAACAACAGCAGCGGCAGCACCTGAAATCTTCAGGAACTGCCGCCGGCTTATGTTCTTATCTCGTGTTCTCCGTTCCATTTGTTCTCCTTTTCCTGAAAAATTACGTTAAATAGTATTCTCAGAGATTACGTAATATTAATGCGATGACCGCCACTGAGAATCCAAGTAAAATTATATACATGTGCATTCTCCCTGTTAGGTAACCATAATCGTGGAAATCCATTACCGCAGGTTCAATCCTCGATAATAGTCATTACTTATTTTCACTGGATAAAAATGGAAACAAGTGGGTACCAATTTTGCAATTTATCTATCGAAAACAAACCACCAGATCTTTGGGACCATACCGGGGAGGCACATTCTACCACCAGCGCATAAAATACGGTTGTTTTATGCAGTTACGGTCGTCGGGAAATAATGAGGCACCATAGAGAAGAGTAAGGTACAAAGATACAGAATACGGAGTTTTGCACCACGATATTGCACTTTGCCGCATGTACGGAGAAACGAGAAATTTCATGAGGCACCTGACCATCAAGTGCGTTGATACATTTACCACCAAACCTTTCTGCGGAAATCCAGCGGGGGTAATCACAGAGGCGGAGGGATTGAGCGAAGAGGTTATGCGAGAAATCGCGAGCGGGATGAAGATGAACCTCGTGGAAATTGCGTTTGTCACCATACCCGAAACGGGCAACGCATCGTTTCGAATCAGGTTCTTTACCCCGAGCAGAGAGCTTGATATGAGTGGGCACGTTACCATAGCCACATGCTTTGCACTCATTGAGGAGGGAAGAATACCTCTCAACGATGGTTTAACGAAAGTAATCTTCGAAACGAAAGTTGGCCATGTACCGATCGCGATTTATTTTCAACAGGACTATCCGGCTGTAATGCCAGGAAAAAACGATAAAAATGGTATGGTGCTGCATCTCGACGGTGAAAGGAGTGGTACCCTCGAGAGAATCATGATGTGTGAGAGAGTCCATCACTTCCACCCTACCAACATTCCGGTCAGGGATATCGCAGATGTACTCGGGATCGATGAATTTGAAATTACGAGAACTGGCCTTCCGTTCGTGAGAGCATCCCATAATCTGGACTGGCTCATCATCCCAGTCCAACACAAGGAGACCATTCTGAACATGCACCCGGACCTGATCAAGCTCGGTATACTGAACAGGCAGTACGGGATCCAAACGAACCATATATTCACACTGGACACCTTTGATTCGGAAAGCATTACCTATTCGAGACACTTCGGTCCGGCAATGGGTCTGTGGGAGGATCCAGCTTCGGCGATCGCTTCAGCAGGCCTCGGCATCTACCTCCTCCAGTATGGAATGACCTCATATACCTCGATGGTCATGGAACAAGGAAAAGAGATCTCCAGCCTCGCAAGGATACTCGTAGAAATTGATAAAAATGAAGGTGAGATCGATGCTGTTTGGGTCGGTGGCCTCGCAGTGACCTCGATTACTCGCACTATAGATGTCCAGAGTGGAGAAATTGTATCGACCTCATGACATATCTCCACCTCCGCCCAATGATTCATATGATCGACTTATACTCCTCCCAATCCTAAAAGGTGCTTGTTCCCGATCCTCACATTATCAAGTCCCGCGTTACGCGCTGCGGCCTCTGCCTCTTGTGCATGATGTACTGAGGTGCATGGCAAATCGCTCATATAAAAGTTAGGAGCGAAGGCGAGGAGTACATAAGGAATCTGTGGATTGATCGAGGCAATGAAACCAGCGATCTTGCTCACCTGATCTATTTCAACGTAGCCTGGCACGAGGAGCGTGCTCGCAATGACGAGGGATGGGTCTGAGCGTTCAGTACAGTGTTCCACGGCACGGGTAAAATTCTCGAGTGTCCGTTTGTTGGAAACACCAGTGAGTGCAACGTGCAGATCTTCGTCGAATGCTTTCAGGTCAAATTTGATACAGCCGCCAGTTTCAATAGAGAATCCCATGGCTGCATCGAGTAGTTTCTGGCTCATCATGCCGTTTGTTTCCCAACAGATACGAACACCCCGTTTCGCGAGAAGCCGGGACGCTACGAGTGCGTGGGGCATTTGAGAGGAAGGATCGCCACCAAAGAAACAAACGCAGAATGTGCGCTCATTTGCCGCTGAAGCCAGCTCCGAGGCGCTGATCGTATCGCTTCGCAACGGGGAGGTTCTGCGGAAATGCCAGTTCTGGCAGAAAAGGCAATTTGCCGTGCAATTGGCGTAAAAAACAGCCAAGTTATGATAACCTATATACTTATGACCATTACAAACCCAATCGGCGACACAGTTCGTCGGTAGTGCGTCGCGGTACCAATGCACGAGACCTCGCGCCGGTATTCCAGCAAGGTGGACTAATGTACCATCACGCACCGAACGCAATCCACAAAACCCGCGTTCCCCTTCACCGATGACACACTCATTGCTGCACAGTGTGCACGCAATGCCCGTTATGCTGCGAGGTGGTTGAGGTGGCAGATGGAACGCAGCGCGCGATTCTCTGTGTATCTCTTTGATCCGCTCATGCGCTGTTGGGGAACTCCTCATGAGGCAATCCGCACAAATACCAATTGCCTTCGAGAGGTTCCGTGCCGGACGATGGCAGATCAGGCACCTATTCTTTCCTTGAGTACCCATTTTCCCCGTAACTTTTCCAATTTCCGAATGAATATTACCGTATGAGGATGCTATCCAAGTTCACCGGTGAACAACCATCGACTTGCTTTTTCACTTTCCCGCCACAGCGCGTTCGACGCGCACTCTCGCACCTTCCGGTAGATTTCGAAGTGCCGTCGTAGCAACGGTCATGCGTCCACATACATTCACAGGACTCGCGGCACGAGGTTTCTCATTCTTACTGATAGGTGTGGGACCAAAAAAGATACACAGTGCCTTCCCAGGTGGCCAATAGCCGAGCGTTCCCACGTCAACATCAACTCGAGCATCAGGTTCTTGCTCCACAGTGACCGGAATCTCAAAGTAGATTTCATCACCCCACGTTGTCACCTGGGCTTCGAAAGGTAACGCAGCCCAAATCTTTTTTCCTGTTAGATTATTTTCAAGTACAGCTATTAATGAAATACCGTCAATCATGATTTTGATCTTATTCATACAACTTCGATCTCCTTCCCATGTATAATGAGACGAGCTTACTCTTGCTGCTAATTTGCCCATCACGTGCTTACCGCGTGAGTGTCATTTTACCAACCGATACGCCACGACCCTGTTATCTCTAAAGGTCGGAATCACCAAGAGACCTCTATCGATAACGTATTCAAAGTCGGCACTGTTGAACGCCGGAGCGGTAGTATCCAAGAGTTTTACAATCTCGCCCGATGCGGTAACGCGATATACCCTTCCCTCCCAATGTGAAACGATGTAATTGCCAGCTCTATCAGTTTTAATCCCGTCAATGACACCTGATCCTAATTTCACTATGGTATTGATTTCCTTGGTATCGAGATCCACAGATTTGAGGCAATTATCGCCATTGTTGCCGATGATCAATGTATTCCCGTGAATATGCAGACCATTCGGTCTATTTATCTCAGCTCCCTTCATCCACTCCTCAAACGAGCCGTTCGCAAATCGATAGATGACATTCTTGGCTGAATCAGAGATATAGATATTGCCCTTCTGATCAACCACCGCATCGTTTAAAAACATCGATTGCGGTACTGGATACCTATTTGTTATTTTTTCCGATTTTATATCAATTCCGACCAGATTCCCCCTTTCAACGACATACAATGTGTCCTGGAATATCGTCATTCCCGTGGGATTACGTAATCCTGCTATCCATTTTAATTCTCTGATCTTCCCGTCATGAGATACCCTAGAGATGAACTGTCCCTCTGCTGGATCGCTCCTGTTGTAGGCATCGTAATTAGAAATGTAAAAAACGTTCCTCGCCGAGTCGTAGACGATCGATTCCGGGATGAGAAATTCATCTGTTGTCTCCCATGTTTTCTTCACACCTTTATGCTGAAATACTGCCGTCCCATCCTGAAACATGAATCCCCAACCACCAAATGATTCAGCAACCATGACGAGCAATTCGTTATCACCTTGTTTCAATGGAAGATAAACGGCGTCATGCAGTCCGATGATACCGAGGAAGGAAGGATCCCGCTGACGATAAGCGCTGTTGCCGAAAAAGAGTAACTGCCCGTTGATGAAAATACTGATCGCGTCACTGTATCCGAATAAGTACTTTTTCGTCTCCTTCTTAGCTGCATGAACGATTGTCTTCGCGAGGATACAATCTGGCTCTCTCCCGACTCTTTTCATTTTGCGTGCAATGTCAACCAGCCCGTTTGGCTCACAACTCACCTTTCGCCATTCGAAATTTCTCAGCTCTTCCTTACGAGGGTAGCGCTCAATATCAATCTGGCTGATCTTGAATGGCTGTGACAGATACCACTCAGTGATCATTCCGGGTGGTGTCTCTACTCTCGGAGGGGGATCGAACTGCAGATTATCTGTCACGGTATATGAAAAATTTGAGAAAAAGGCAGTTCTATCCTTCTGCCCGAACACACCAATGGTTCCTCTGCTCTTACCGTGTTTCAAATTATTTATAACAAGAGCCGGTCTTTCCGAATCACCAATAAAGACCCGTGCCTGTTTTCCCATGATCTCCATTTTCAGGTGAAACCACTCATCCTGAGGGATATCGGCCTCCGCAGTGAATCCATCCCCACTGTACAATTGCCAACAGGCGATGCCGTTTATGACAGGTGTATACTGAAGTGCATCAGGGTAGTAAGGTGATCTATGCGGTCTTATATAAAAACGCTCGTAATTCTCTTCTGATTGCATGCGAAAGATAATGCCGGGGTACGTTCGTTTACCATCGATATTAACTGCAATATCAACCTCGATAATACCGTTCTCAAACTCCACATCTTTTAAATATGCAAAACCGATGAGGCATGTCCTGTCTATGTATTGAACGGTTTCGGCATCTTGTAAGACCCACCGGTCTGATTCAAAATCGACGACATCACTGGAAGCTTGGGCATTCACTGCGAACACTATGATACAGCAATATAACAAGCTCCAAACTGCTCTGTTCAATTTTGTTATATTCATTTAACTCCTCCTTCGCAATACACCCTATATTTCATATATCGTATGGATCATGAACGTCCGCACGATCAGATCCTCACTCACCTCACAGTAACATTACGATATAGAGCAGGTTCGAGTTACTTGATCAAGATAATTACTTACTCTTCAAGCGCTTAATTATCTCGATGGCTTCAGGCGGGCTTTTGGCAATGTATATCTGATCCTTTCCCTGCTTCTGAAAGAAGGAACAAGCATCCGGATCGGCACCGAGTAAAATAACTGCTTTGCCAGCCTTCAGAGCCAGGGCAATTTCGGAGGTTGTCCCTGTGCCCCCCCTCCCACAAGCGACCACGATATCGCTGGACAGCACATTGATATTGTTACGGGCGTTGTGCATATCTGTAACAATAACGATATCTACATGAGGACTGGCTCTGCTCCCTGCAGTGGGTAATATACCGACTGTCAAACTACCGGCAACTTGTTTGGCTCCTTCATTCACAGCTTGCATGATACCCACATCCCGTCCGCCACTGAGCACAACCCAACCTTCTTCGGCAATGAGCCTACCCAATGTATGGGCTAAGGAAAACGCCTCCTGATCGGAGCCATCACCCGGTCCCATTACCCCAACGATAAATCTGCGCATCGTACTACCACCCCGTAATAGAAAATGTCACCTTATTTGAAAGCCATGTTTCGATCGGTATAGCTATCTTGGCATGGAGTATCTCATTAAAATATCTTCCTGCTTGATACGCCGACCTGCCAAGTATTATGAAAAACTCTACCTTAACCATTTATCCTCCATCACTTCGTATCGATATTACCTAATGTTCTTCACCGTACTTTTTCTCACCAGCTTCAATCTTGACAGGTAATTCATTTTGCGGTGACGGCAGCGGGCAGGTAGCATATGGGGTGTAGGCGCAAGGTGGATTGTAGGCTCTATTGAAATTGAGATCCACACTTCCATCATCCATGATTTGTGCAACTAAAAATCTGCCCCCTCCATACGTTTCATCGCCACTCGTTCTATCCCTGAATATGATGAACAGCTTCTTTGATTCCGGCTCCGCCTTGAATGCGTCGAGACGCAAATCCTTTCCAAGAAGTTTAAATTTCACGTATCCCAGTGAAATCATCTCAGCTTCCATGCCCACAACAGTGGGAACTTTCACGATTTTCGGCTCGGAAAAGGGGACAAACTCAGCCTTCAATTTATAATATTTTTTGGATCGATAGAATCTTAAACCGCGGTACCTCCTGTAACGGGAGGCATTGATATCCCTCAAGCGGATGGCCACACGATCACCACGCTCAATTACCCACATCTGGAGGTCGTTCAGTTCGATAATGTCTGGATCGCCATCAACATCTGACTTCATGACCATCTCTTCTATTATCGTGCCTTCATGTTTAAGAACTGACCCTGAAGACACAACCCGCACCTCGCCGTTTTGGAGCATAAATCGACCAGCAAACGGTGGAGCGGAACCTTCAGGGAGTACGATATTATTTCGAGTATCTGTTCCAAAGGTTTTCTCTCCATCCTCGAGCCAGAAAAGGCCCGCGATTGTGAGCCAGCTCGTAGGGCTCTTCATCTTCTGATCACGCTCTGCTCGCCACGTAAGCTCTGCATTATCGAAGGAAGAGGAGTTATCCCTCTCCACCTTTGACTTGCTGCAAGAAAACACGATCAGTACAAGGAGAAGAACAAATACACCATACGTTTTTTGATTTTGATTTCCCATTATGATAATGAATATGAATCTATGTTCTTTCTATCCCAACTAAGATACTCATTTATCCCAAACTGATAAATGAGTATTTAAATCCTTTTCCGAAAAATTAAGATGTGAACTGAACCGACTAAAAGCGGGATTTCCTTTGGGCAAATTTCAACCCTGACCAGGTAACATCGATGGCGCACACCTTGTAATCAACCAGGCCCGATGTCAGACCGACTTTCCTCACGATCCCCTGTGACAGATCGGTATTGAGGCCGGAAGTTTTCTTCGGCCAAATGATCCATAGGCCGTCCTTGCCAGCGAACGCACTCATACGTTCTATCCGACTCTCTAGTTCCTTGCGGGATTTGATGAACCAGAGTGCAAGATCGCATCGTCCCCGCGCCCCCCGGTGTATCACCACACCGTCCGGTATATCACCGAGGATTTTCTCGAATCCTTTCGGTGCACCGACCAGTGCTATCACCGAGTTTGCCTTAATACCGAGCTTTTTCGGCAGGGGTGTGCCCACATAACCGTTCAAGGTCGACTTCGGAACCACGGGTTTCACCGGTACGCGAGCTATTGCTCGCTTGAGCGAGCTCCGTATGCGCCCCCACGTGGTGTAGACAGCATCCGGCAGGAGATTCTTGATGCGTGCCCCCTTTTCCGGATCACCATTGACAAAGACGAGAGGCACATGGCGAGTGCTCTTGTGCTTTCGAATGATCAGACCGAGGTCTCGTCCCTGAGAAGGCGCCCTGTTTAGATCAATAACTACCGCATCTGGTGGATTCTCCCTCAGTGTTCGCAGGCTGGTGGCATCGAGCGGCGTACTGTCAACCTCGAAACCGGCAGCCCGAAGTTTCACAGCTCTCTCTTCGGCTTCAGTGACATTCCAGTGGATCAGACGGATACGGTAGAACATAAGAGCATAAGTTGCATAATACCAGTAGTTTAAATAAATACTGGATATCTGTTATTGTCAATTTCTATGTCGTTTCTCCCTGTTCGAGGGCAAGAAGAATGGTGAATCGACATTTCTGGCTGCCACGTTTGATCGATTCTGTGAGGGTAACATCAACAGGACTTCCAACAACCTCTTCGAACATCTCCTGAAGCCAGCCACGAGAACAGTAGCAATAGGTATCCGGCAATCTCAGGTATCCTTCCGACACCAAAGGGCAGAAACACTTGTTGTAGACAAGTTGAATAACGTTTCCGTCTTTGCTGACGTTATTTCTCCCGATCCATTTTTTTATCGTAGCCAGAAATTTATCCAGATTACCGTTGCATTCCTGAGCTGCATGAATGGCCCGCTCTCGAGCACAGGCCCGTCCACAAGATTCCATAATTGCTACTTTCGTATCTTCATCCAGGTAAACATCCATAGTTTCAACAAGATTTTTAATCCACCGCTGAACGAATTCTTTCCGGCTCATATTCTGTATTTCTTTTTTCATAAAGTAACTTGAACAGATCCGGATCAGGTAGTTTGCTACATATGGTGGAGATTCCTCCGGTTCATTATGTCGACAGTGGAGCACCCTATATTTCACATGTCTCAATACAACTTATGTAATATCATCCCGCCATTTCTCGATGACGAAGTTGCCTTTTTCGTCTATCTTCACATAATACAATTCATCAAATCCCTCGTCATAAGAAGGAATAACCAAGCGGCTACTGGTAGCTCTCACTCCTGCTTCCGGGATGCACTCTTTTCCCATTCTCAATATGTTTCTTTTGAGAGCCTGTGAGATTTTTGAACTGAAGTAATATCCAATAGCTTTATATCCCACCTTCTTAGCAGGAAGAATATATCTCTTCCTGTCGTTTAACGTCGGATTAGTATTATCGATTACAAGGGGCAATTTCAACTCAAGACACGTATGAAACAATGATGCTTCTCTATGGCGTGTCCTCAACATATCGAGATTGATCCGTACGTGCGTTTTGAAGAACCTTTCCTTGTAAAACGTAGATTTTCCGACTGCTTGAATCCCAATGAGAATAACTAACTGCATAACCTAGTGTATTAATTTATATCCATACAACCAAAGAGCCGTTGTGTTACCGATGTTTCGTGATGAATGTATTGCTCGCGCCGGAATGAGCAATTCATCTCCAATCCTGGGCTGATAAACTTTCCCCTCAACCTCAAATTCCATTTTACCCTCCACAACCATTACAACCTCGTCTACCTCATGCAAGAAATTTTCCCATCGCTCTCCCGGTGGATCGATCCATAGATCGCACGTGAATCCACGCGATATCCAATCCTTTGCAATCTTTTCTCGATCAATCTTGGACATTACTATTATCAATAAATCTGTTTCCACATAATCTTTGCTTCATCTAGTGGCTCGCGTTATTGTGATTCATGCTCTTTCAGTGAGGTTTTGTTTTTAGAGAGTATACTCTGAAGCTCCTCAAGCAAGGGCACTTGACCAGACAAAATCCGCTTTTTCGCTTCGTCCAGGGCGAACCAGTCGGCACGATCAATTTCCGGGAATATCTGCTCTCGACCGCTGTGAGGTGGCCACTCCATCGTGAAGGTGTTGCTTTTAATGATTGTTGGATCGCAGTTACCTTCGAATGCCCAGGCCTTAACAACTTTGCCTCCGCTCTGTTTGATCTCCACCAGTTCTCTGAATTCACCCATTGGCTTTATCCCTGTCTCCTCCTCAAACTCTCGTTTTGCCGCCTCCAAGGTATCTTCTCCTATCGAATACTCTCCCTTCGGAATCGTCCAAGAGCCAAAATCCTTTTTTGCCCAAAATGGTCCCCCTGGATGCACGAGAAAAATCTCAATATCCTGAGCTAACCGGCGGTACATGAGAAGGCCGGCACTCCTCTTTGCCATTCCTCACCTACTGGCAACTTGGATCAATTACTGTTGATATTCCTGTCCTCAGGTACGCTCGGGGAGCCGAATCTCGTATCCCTATTTCTCCGGGTGGTCTCTTCGGAGATCTTCACTCATTCGAACCGCGAAATCGATTTGTTTTCCTCCGTAACTTGTCATTTATGAAGAGCTTCCCGTTGCAGCATCGCAAAGGTAACGCCGGAAGGATCATTGAAAAGGCAGATCCAAGATCCGCTGGATATCTCATGAGGCTGTTCGATGATATAACCACCGCTCTCCTCTATAAGTCGTGCCTTCTCTTTAATGTCATCAACAAGGATATAAATAGTCAGAAAGGGTAACTTTGCCTTCTGCAGGGTAAAGATCCCTCCGTCGATTCCTCGATCTTCGGAACGAGAACTGACACCGTAGAGAATCGTATTTGGAATCTTCTTGATCTTCCAGTTAAAGGTCTTCTCAAAGAATTCAACTGAAGCTTCAGCATCGTGGGATGCCAGCTCCCAAAAGACGACAGGATTGCTTGGCTGAATAACCTCCTTCTCGTTCGCAGCTTGTGAATGTTCATTCTGGTGAAGTGCTTGGGGGCTTAGACACACGACGATAATAATCAGGAAAACGATGATCGTCTTCAACTAATACCTCCCCTCTGACACTCGACTATTTAATGAAACGAATTGAAAATGGATAGCTATAATCTTCACCTCTGTTAGCTCGGACCGCTGCAATAATTGGGAATATGGTCATCACAAGAGGAATGATAAACAAAAACAGAAAACCTATTACAACAAGGCACAAGATTACAGCTATAAAAAGGACAATAAGCATTGTGATTTGAAAGTTCACCGCCTCTTTACCTTGTTTATCGATAAATGGATGATCTTCCCTCTTGATCAACCATACTACCAAAGGACCTATGAGGAAACCGATCCCATTTCCAAGAAGCCCAGACAGCGCAATTAAATGACATATCATAGCCCACTGTCGAGCGTCGCGAGGAATATCGTTTACTATATCTTTCTTTTGATTCATACGTTACCCCCTGTATGATTCTAAATTCAATTTGATCCCATGTTTTTAAATATATCCCTGAATTCCTCATCAAATATTCTTTTTGGAACACTAAACTTATAAAAGCCATCGTGTAGAGGAACAATTTCTACCGGTTCAGAAAACGCACTGACAAAATTTGCTATCAAACAATTAGTATACAAATTATAAACGGATATTTCGTCATTACTTGCCATTATCAAATACTTCTCGCCATTGTATCTTTTATTCGGGAATATCTCTTCAAACTTTCTACTCTTATATCTCTTTTGCTCATCACCTGATGAAATGATGAGAGTATCTTTTATGCTAAAGTAATATCGGTCACAATTTTCTAATATTTCTGCTTTCGTATCATGCAATATTTGAAAAACCTGAGGACAATTATAGTCAAAGCCGATTGTTTTATTTTCTTTAAATTCATTTAAAAATTCTTGCCACCGTTCTAATGTTGGTAAATCATCCTGAACAATATTCATTTGGCTCACGTCTTCATACGTTCCGCTATATTTTATGTACAGACTGAGGTAACGTTCTATACCTAATTCTTCAATTAAAAAATAGTTATATAATCCACTTACTGGATAACTCATTGAGGCATCATATTTATAGTAACTATTTTTATTCAACAAATCAAAATAATCCAACATCTTGGATTTATATAGAAAAAAACCCAAACTTAAGATTACTCTTGGCTCTTTACCCCCCCTTCCACCAAATGCAACTGCAAATCCTTCTCGTAAGAATGGATGAGTATACAACGGTAAGCTCTTAAGCTTGTAATTGATCAAAAAGTGTATCAATTCATGATAGTGAGCATTGAAGGTAGTAATAACAAAATCGTAAGCAATGTTATACATTCCTCGAGTATTAAAACCGGTTAACTGTTTTATTTCCTTTTCATCTTTGCATAAAAAGTAATAAATTTTTTCACTTTGAATCTTCTCTTCTTGTTCCTTCGTAAAACCGAGTAATTCAGAAATCTTAATATAAAACTGTTCTAAGTTATCAACACAATACGAATTCCAGTAAGATGTATCACTTATAATGAAATTGAAATGTTTACTTTCAAGGTGTGACCAGTCCCGCGTGTAATATGAAATTGGAGAGATGAGATTATGAGCTTTAAAATAAAAATCTTTTTGGTAGTTTTTTTCGGGGATAATAAATTGAATTCGTGAGAACTCATTATGAAGCCTTTGAATTTCAATTTCATATTTTAATTTCTTGTTTCTAATATCCTCTTTTAAATCATAATCTAAGTCATAGGAAATCAAGAACTTTTGTTCCACTTTCTCATATTGAATACCGAAACGATCTGATAGTTGCAGCTCGTGGGGATCAAGATACTGGTATAGATTTGTATCCTCATTGATAAGTGATCTTATAAAGCTTTCTGCTTGGATCTGAGACAGCGTTTGAGGATGTAATTGCACTGGTAAAAAAAGTAGTAAAATAATCATATGATTAATATTCTTTACATTCATCTGTATGTTGGTCATGAGTGCTGCGTTTTTTTCATCAAACTCTTAAAACATATATACCTGCCGATCAGAGCTACGTTACAGGCGAGGCAGAATGACCAAAGGAGTAATGCCGGGAAACCAAATTTACACTGAAAGGTGGGGAATCCGAAAATAACGAAAATAACCGAAAACACGATAGCAACAACTACCCAGTATCTACTGTATAGTCCAGACATGATCTTATCCTTCTCGATTTTCAAGGAATACTGTAACACATAATCGATAGGATTCCAACCATCCTGCATCGATCGAGCTCCCTTACTATTAGATTGGGATGCTCGTACCTCTGGGGGAAGCAGCATGATAGCAAAACACTCCTATTGATAAGAATCCCTTTCAATTTTCAATGAGACAGATCAAGCACTGTTAATTGAGACTACCCGTAGGCTTTTGATTTTATTTTGAGCAACCGCACTCTGGCATAATAAATGCTTGAATTGTAAAACACTTACAGCGGAATTGGCAGGGACGGCCTCATGCAATAAGGAGGAAGTGATGTTATCAAAGGTACTCATCTTTTTCATCATAATCATGTTCACGTTCATGATCGGATGCAGCGGAGGAAAAAAAGATGCTGTAACCGTGGCAGAGGATTTCTGGAATGCACTTCAGGACAGAGATCTCGAAAGAGCCAGGTCGCATGCAACAAAGGAGACTGCCGGATCGCTGACGCTAAATGAAAACGCCGAGGATCAGGAAGTGGATATTGCATTCGGTGAGGTCGTGGAAGAAGATGGATATACGAAGGTTGAAACGACGATACACACAACCACAGAGGAATCAGAGACCTCCGTCGCACTGCTAACGGTTCTCATTCGGGAAGAGGGGGAATGGAAGGTCGATGTCAACCAGACAATGATGTCGATGTTCGGTGAGGCCATGGAAGAGATGGTGAAGGGTATGACCAAGACCATGGAGGAATTGGGCAAGACAATGACGGAAGAAATGCAGAAAAGTATGGAGCAAATGGCTGGCTCAATGCAGGAAAACTAAGGTTTTTACTTTATGTTTTTGGACTAAAAAATGCTAAATACACGTACGATGGTTTGATCAGGGATGATGCGGGTAACCTTACTTATTGTCACTATTTAAGTTAGCTGTAGCTTAAAGACCAGGCCTGTTAGTTTCCAGGGGGGTATATTCACCTTGTATACCCTTCAATTACGTTTTGGAGAGCCACCGTTTATCTATTAGCAGCCCGGAGGCTAACAACGAGTAGGAAAATACGATAGGAGAACAACACAATGAAGAGAAAGATATTAATCGGAACCATACTCTTGATATGTAGTGTATTTGTCGTTGGCGTTTCCGCTGAGGAGAATGTAAATAAAAAAAGTCAATTGACGGTCCCCTGGGATGAGTTCAAGTCATTATTGAATCTCGATGAAGATGAGATTGTCATCTCTCTGGAGACATTTCAAAAATTATTAGCACAGACAGGGACCAAAATCACTCCGACATATACACTCAGAGAAGGCAGTGTTGTGCTTACCCGTCTGGAATTTAAACAACTCGTTGATCAGATGAAACCTCCTGCAGGACCGGACGAGCAGCCCCCATTTGATTATTTGATAACGAAGGCTATTTACTCTGGGAAAATGGGAAAAGACAATACCACATTCAACGGGACATTTAAGGTGTATGTCCTGAAGGCAGGAGTATATTTGAAAGTGCCTCTTCTTCCTCAAAGTATTGCCTTAAGGGATTTGGAGGTGGATGGAAATCAGGCGCTGTTGGTAAGTGAGAACGGGTATCATAATGTCGTACTTACAAAACCTGGCGAATACGTTGTTACCGCTTCATTTTCCCTGAAATCGTCACTTGAAAAAGGTCCGAATAGGATTGACCTCACTATTCAACAAACACCCATTACGCTTCTGGAACTTGAGATACCATTGAAAAATATTGATGTGGAGATTCCGCAGGCACAGCAGGTTCTCACAAGGCCGAGAGGCAATATCACTGTCGTTTCTTCGATTATTACCCCGGGAAATACTATCAGTATTCGTTGGAGGAAAGAGGTCGCTGTCACTGAAAAGATTCCACCTAAGCTTTACAGTGAGATATATCATCTGATTTCCATAAACGACGATGCTCTGAAGATTAGTTCAGATGTCAATTACAATATACTTCACAGTGAAGTAGATGGCGTGCAGTTATCGGTCCCAGAAGATGTTAATGTGCTCGCTGTATCAGGTGAAGGAGTAGGAGAGTGGCAAGAAGCTATACAGAAAGGTCAACACTTAATTGATATACCTTTTACCTATAGTAAAAAGGGAGCAGTAATAATCAATATTGCTTCAGAAAAACCACTTTCTGAAAAGGGAATTACTCACACATTCTCTGGCATACAAACACTTCAAACGGTTCGTGAAACGGGATTCATTGGAATCGAGCTCAACACGAGCGCAGAGGTAAAAGTTGCGGAAAGCGAGGGATTAGAAAGAGTTGCCGTACAGAAGCTTCCCCTTTCTCTCTACAATAAATCCGTCAAACCCCTCATTCTCGGGTTTAAATACCTCAAGCATCCCCATAGCCTCGTGCTCGACATAAAAAAACATGAAAAAGTCACTCTACCAGTTGCTACCATCAATTCGGCGAGTATCGTAACACTCTTTACAGAGGATGGCAAAGTCGTTCATCGTTTGGTATTTCACGTAAGAAACAGTGCTAAGCAGTTCTTGGAAATTCAGCTCCCCGAAAAAGCAGATGTATGGAGTGTATTTGTCAGCAATGAGCCTGTTGAATCATCAATAAGTACACAGGGTAAACTCCTTGTGCCGCTCATACGGTCTCGTTACACCAACAACCGCCTCGATACTTTTCCTGTCGAGGTTATCTACTGTTTAGTGGAAAATAAGTTTTCGCTGGCAAGCTCGCGAGAATCAAGTCTGCCTTCCGTAGATTTGCTGATAAGCCAGCTCATATGGTCCGTGTATCTTCCAAATGGTTACAACTATCTCTATTTTAAGAGCACTCTGGAAAAAGAGGAGATAATACGCGGGTTGAATGTCTTCTCGCGTTCACAGAGGCAGTACGATGAGGTAGCTATGAAGGAAGTTTCCAATTTGATCGGTACGGAATCCGATAGAATCCAATTGGACGACCTTAAGAAGGTTTATAAAGGAAAGGATTACAGAAGCAAATTCAAAAATCTTCCGCTTGAAGAAGAGCAGATAACTCGTCAAGTCAACGCTGAGCTCGAATTCAGCGGCCGTCTCGAAGGCCTTGCTCAACAAGAAGCACCCCATGCAGTTGTCTATGGAGGTACATCTGGAACAGGTGTATTGCCAATACAAATAGAAATTCCTACAGGAGGACAGGTCTACAGATTTGCAAAGACTATTGTCAAGAGTGAGGATCAGCTCACCATGAGCGTCGTTTACACACGAAACTGGCTTATGAAAGCGGGGAAGTGGTTAATTTGGGTGCTTATCATATGGATTATATATTTAAAGAGAAAAACGGTAGGCACCGCCTTGCAATGGTTGAAAGACAAGTTAAATACTTTAGGCGATTTCTACAGAAGGTATGTAAATGCAATAGAGAAATTTGCCCAATCCAAAATGACCGTTATCTTATTATTTGGCTTAATGGTCATATCCTTATTCATATCTAGGTTACTGACACTACTGGCTCTCTTCTGTTTCTGTGTTATCGTGGTATATCAAATTTTGATTTACAGGGAAAGAAAGTCACAAACGAAATCAAAACCCATAAAGGAATAAGATCCTGGCCTCTGAGCAAACCGGCATCCACGCTTTGAAGTTTATTCAACTGCGTTATATATAGCCGTGGCGATCTTGATATCCTGCACAGCGACACCCGTCAGATCGGCAACCGTAACCTGGTCATCAGAAGTACGCCCCGTGGTGTGACCTGCGATAATATCACCCAACTCGACCAACTCTTCCTGGACGAGATATCCCGCTCGAATAGCCTTATGTACTTCACCGCGAACGAGACACTGCTGAATACTATCAGCTACGACTACATCCGCGTCACGTAAAATGGCCGGATCCAGTTCCTGTTTATATGGCGTGTCGGAACCTATGGCCGTGATGTGTGTTCCAGCTTGCAGGTCAGTGACGGTGAGTAGCGGCTCTGTCGCTGGTGTAGCGGTAACGATCAGGTTACAGGCGCGCAGGATGTCGGCCGTGCTCCGAGTAGTCTCAATTATAAAATCGTGTGTTTCCATATCCTGACGGTATCGCGCCAACTGATCTTCGCCCCTCCCCCACACCAGTACCTGCCGACAGGACGTCACACTTTTCAAGTACGATACTTGCAAATGTGCCTGAGTGCCTGTGCCCACGATACCAATGCATTCAATCTTATGAGGAGCAAGGTACTTTGCTACTACGGCACCAGCAACTGCTGTGCGGGTATCAGTCAGGTACCCCTCATCCAGCAGAATACCCTTCGGCTCCCCCGTCTCTTGACTGAATAGAAGCATCAAACCGTTGCCCGATGTCAAACCGATTGTTGGATTTTCATAAAAACCTGAGGCGATTTTTATAACATAAAAATCATCTTGTCGAATATAACCATACTTGATGTGTACATCCCCCTTTTCAAGCAACAATTCACCGACAGGTGGTACCTCAGCTTGCCCTGATGAATAAGCTACGAATCCTTCTTCTATGGCACGTGTGAGATCGAGAGAAGGCAAAATCGCTTCGATCTCTTCTCGTGAGATAATTCTCATTTTCGACTTCCTATTTTAGTGGATTGAAACTTCCCTTACACTTGGTATTGATTAGGGCTCCCACGTACACAAGATTTTTTTCAGCGTCTCAAGATCAATGTTGGCTCCACAGATAATGATGACCACGTTCTTTCCCGTAAAGCGTTCATGTATTTTCAGATACGAGGCGATGGCTACGGCTGCCGCCCCCTCTATGAGTATGTGGTGATTTTGTATGAACAGCAGCAGACTCTCCTTGATTTCATCCTCCGTGACTGTGATGTAGTCGTCCACTAAATCTCGACAGAGTTCAAATGTGATCGAACCTGCTTCAATACCTCCCGCCGTACCGTCGGACAACGTGGGAAGTGACGGCAGGTCTAGTATCCTTCCAACATTTACCGATTGAATCATGACCTGTGAATTTTCAGGCGAGCAACCGATGACTTGTACCTCGGGACGAATGTTCTTAAGATAACCAGCGATGCCCGATATCAGTCCACCACCACCGAGCGAAACAAAAACAACATCTATTTGATCCAGCTGACGTGCCAACTCCAAACCGATAGTCCCTTGCCCCCCGATGACCTGCGGGTCATTATAGGGCGGCACGTACATCGCATCGGTCTGGGCAGCATATTGCCGGGCATGGACTTCTGTGTGAACCGTATCTTCTCCATAGTAGCGAACCACTGCTCCCATCCGCTCAATTGCTTTGACCTTGGATGCGGTGGTATTCTTCGGTACAAAAATGATACCCGTCGCCTGCAGCTTATTCAAGCTATAAGCGACTGCCATCCCGTGATTACCCGTTGAGGCAGTCACCACACCTCGCTCCCGCTCATGAGCCTTGAGCGCCAACAGTTTATTCATCGCGCCCCGCACCTTAAATGAGCCTGTATGCTGCAAGTTCTCGAGCTTGCAATAGACATTCGCCCCTCCAAACCGACTCAGAAAACGAGAATATTCCAGTATCGTCTGTCGAATATACGATCGAATACGCTTTTCGGCTTGTAACACTTCTTCAGTGACATTTATCATTTTGAGTCTTTCAACGTGAAAAGATACGATCTATGAGACCAGGATCACGACTTCCCGATAAGCTCATTACCCCCCATTTCTAAAATCAACTCATGAATCCGATCCAAGCCCGAAGTCAAATAAGCAGACGGCAATCCGAAGCTGATACGCAAGAAATGATCCATGCCGAAGTGATCACCGGGAATGATGAACACACTTTTTTTCTCGCGTAACTGCTCCATGAACATGGTTGAATTGATATCGAGATGGTAGCGTGTGAAAGCAACAGCGGTTGCTTGCGGCGGTGTAAGGCTGAACATGTTCTCGTGGTGGTCCATCCATTGCCGCAGGACTGGATACCCCTCACGGATAAAGCTACGGGTTCTTTGAATGATGCGTGGACGAACCTCAGATGAGAGAGCGAGAGCAGCGAGCTTGTTTGACAGCTTCGTCGCACTGATTGTGATGTACTCGTGCCGTGCCCAGATATCGTCAATGGTGTCAGCAGGGCCTGCTACCCACCCTATGCGAAGACCGGGCAAACCGTATGCCTTGCTCAAGCCCCCCACTGCTACTACTTTATCATAGAGACCGTAAAATGAAGGAGTTTCTTCATTCGTGAGACGTTCCGCTCCACGATACACCTCATCGGCTAGAATCCATGCTCCCACCCGCTCTGCCGCAGCAACAATAGCGTTCATCTCGGTATCGGTGAGGATCCGGCCGGTGGGATTGTTCGGATTGCATACGGCGATAAGCTTGGTGTGAGATGTAACGGTTTCATTCAATTCGTTAAGGTCTGGAGCCCACTCATTTTCTTCTCGCAAATGGTACGCTTTCACTTTGATGCCGTGGTTTTTCGCGATACCCCAAATCTGCATGTAGTTGGGAAACATCAGTACTATTTCATCGCCCGCTGAAAGCAACGTGCGAGTGATGATGTAGTTGGCTTCAGCAGCCCCGACCGTGACCAGGATGTTTTCCACTCCGGCGTCGTTGTATAGAGCGGCAATGTTGCCCCGCAGCTCAGGGGTGCCATTGGCGTATGGGTAGTTCAAATCGGTGGCAAGTAAATGATTGATATAGTCAGGATCATCTGCCAACAGCTCCCTGAGTAACACAGGGTGCGCGCCGCTCTCGGATAAGTTGTATTCGACCGTCTGCTCATACTTGGACATCATTCGTTCCATGACAAAGGATTGAAATGCAGGCATCAGCTATCCTCTCTCCCGTCTAATTTTAAAAAGCCAAAGATATAGATCTCTCAAATTCATCAGAGGTGAGCACATTTATATCCTACGACATGTCGCGGACATACGTGAGAAAATCATAACATAAATGTAATATCATTTAAGTATCTAATTGATAAATTTCCAGAATATTAGATAATATTTCTCGTATCATTACCTCTTGGGATTACAAGAAGAACACTTACCGGTGAGGAGGATTGATATGAGATTAATTCCGATACTCTTCCTTGTTGCGACAATGCTTTTTACATCGGCTATCACCTCTGTTTCAGCCACTCGGCATAAACGACATTCACACAGAAAGAAGAAGACCGATAGCAGAATTATATGCTACCTGTTTGTACCGTGGCCCTTCAACAAATGCTGTGGCGTGGACAGCGATAGAGACGGCGTGAAAAACGACAATGATTTATGCCCGGATACACCGCCTGGTGCCGAGGTTGATAGTCAGGGGTGCCCAGCCGATTCTGATGGAGATGGAGTCTTCGATGGCATCGATCGCTGTGCCAATACACCTTCGGACCTTGAAGTAGACGAGTTTGGCTGCCCTATCGAGGTTACCGAGACGGAAACACAATTCTTGGATACAGGAGTAATCAGCACTTCGAATATCACCTTCGAGTTCGGTAAGGCGGATCTAAAACCAGAATCACACGAAGTCCTTGATGAGATTGGGCGCATCCTTGTCCAATGGCCAAAACTCCGTATCGAAATTGGTGGACATACGGATTCACGGGGTTCAGAAGAGTATAACAGGATGCTTTCTGAGCAGAGAGCAGATGCAGTATGCGATTATCTCATCAGCCAATTTCCAAAGATCAAAGCCAAGAATTTCAGCACTCGTGGTTATGGTGAGAGTGTGTCGATTTATTCCAACGATACCGAAGAAGGTCGTGGTCAAAACCGACGAGTAGAGTTTAAGGTCCTTAACAAAGAGACACTGAAGCGTGAAATAGAGCGTAAGGGATATAAACGCAAGTAAGTAGGGGAGCGGATAAAAGATCGAAGGGAATAATCGGGAGGACGACAATCGAGGAATTATACGTATCTCTCAATCAATGTAATATTCGGGACGCGATAATATATATTTCGTTTCCTTTATCATGTTTGGAATCAAACTTTGCACATGCTTTTCTTTTATATCATCTATTTTATTTAAGTAGTACACAGTAGCGTAATTTTTCTCGTGTGTAATTTCATCATGGTAGCTTGCATACAGCAACCCATTGCGAACATCGATGAAAAATAAATCCACTTCAGTGGTCAATTCAGCGTTTATCCCGGGAACAAAAAGTGCAGTTACTAACAAGATATATGAATATCCTAGAGTATTGGTTTTCTGTCTGTAGTAATGTGAAAATCCACAATAGATCAGCACGTCGGCTTTCCCCTCCGCAGCCGCCAATCTGAGTTGCTCGATGTTTGTTGACGGAGGTTGATAATAATATGGATACCAACCTCTCTGTTTGCGTTGATAATACTGTTCACCTTCGATCAAGGCTGGAGGAATTTCAAATACATTTTGAAATATGTCCATTTGTCTCAAGGAATCGCAATAGCTATTCTTCGTCAAATTCGCATTATATACAGCCACATTCAATGGTCTCGTCAACTGTGGCCTTTTCTGAAAGGACGCTGCAATACTTTCATCTGTTATTTGAAAATCTGAAGCCGGCTTCACAGTTGAAATCGGTGTTAAATATCGATGCCTGCTGCAGCCCATCAAAAAAAGGGAAACCAAACAGAGCGCAATGTACAGTTTATGAGACTTCATTATCGAGACCCCTTTGTATAAGCCATGGAATCAATTATCCGTGAACGTAACATTGAATTAACACTCCCCATCGAAATGCTGTCAAACAATTCGTTAGAGTGACCCCAAGCGTTCCAGGATCTTTCGCATTTGTTCAGTGTTCACATACAATTGCCACGCTGAAATCCGGTCACCGTCGATGACAGCACGCCAAGCTGCCGGAACCGACCAATGGTTCATTGGGTCGAGAGTTCCCTGGTGACTGAACGTCCCTGTGGCTATTCCCAACAATACAACAGTATTGCCCCGTGTGAGTGTCTCTTTCACTTCAATTCGATAATCGGGCACCATTGCAAAGTATTCTACCCACCCTTCACTCATTCTCTCTCGACCGAGATATTCAGTGCCATCAGAATTAATGAATACATGATCTTTGGTCATTAATTCGGAAAGCTTGTCAATCTGTTTGGAATTGATCGCTTCCACGAAAGAAACTGCGACTTCCTCTGGTGTCATCAGTTCTCTTTCCCTGCGTTGGTCTAATGAATCACTCTCAATTTAAAGTAACCTTTAAAGATAATTAAGCATTACTATCAGAGTTTTGTAGCCTACAGTATCGGATATATCCTCAATCATCTTTGTATAAGTGGAATTGTGACTCATTAATGCATTTTTTATCATAAAAACATTGAAATCGCGATCCATTGCACCGTGGTATGTGGCGAGCACACAGCCAACAGCACTGAGACCGCAAAGGAAGAGAGTGTTACATTCCATGTCACGAAGAACATTTTCAAGATCTGTTTTCTTAAAAGCGCTGGGATAGTTCTTAATGATCTTCGGATCATCATCCTTTATATTTATTGACGATGGAAACTCGAAAGCTTTCGAATCCGGTTTCGGACCGTACTGAGGATCAGTATGATACACTCGAATGATCGGAAGATTGTTTTCACGAAACAATGAGATTGCGGCGTTGATCATTTGTAGTGCAAAATTCTTATCCTCTTCCGACATGTAAGGTAGATACTCGTTTTGGATATCGATGACGAGCAGTGCCGGTTTCATCTTCCTTTCACTTTGCGCTTCAGGCTCATCAGCATATGCCAATGAATTTAAAAGAAATAGAGCAAATACCACCAAAAAACACGTTTTTTTCATGGTCCCTCCTTATGATTTAACGAAAATGTTATCTTATGTCATCAGTTCAGAGATCTTATCAATTGTTTGGAAATTGATGGATTCTACAAATGATAATGCCACTTTCAAAGGTTCCATCTTACTTTCTTACTATAGGAGAACACAATATTCTTTTTAATCCTTTGTTACTTTACATAACGACGATTTTAATCCAACAGAACCGGTGATAGGATCAAAAGCCTTATGGTCTGTTAAGATATTACAATTACTCTCTTCAAAACCATGGTATAAATGAACCACTCGTGGGTCTATGCTATCTGTGAATTTTGCAGTAGACCTGATACTACCTCTTGGTGATTCAATTTTTACTATATCACCATCTTCAATACCAAGTTTTATTCCTGTTGCAGGATTAATTTCTAATAGATTCTTTGGCATTTGATCGCGAAGTTCCGAAATATTGCGCATCATGGAATGAGTATATATCTTTAATTTCGAACCGGCGATCAAAATGAATGGGTATTCCTCGGCTAAATCAGGTTGTGAAACAGGGCTCTCGGCAGGCTCCCGGTACACGGGCAAAGGATCATAACCAAGTATTTCTAATCGCTCTGAATAGACCTCAACTTTCTGAGAGGGTGTTAAAAAACCTTTTAAAAATCCATTGTATTTTCGATACATATCAGGATAGTTTCTAAACATTGTCATTTTGAGTATTTCCCGAATGATCCTACCAAAAAATCCCTTGAATTTTTGGTATAGTATAGAAGGGAGGGGTATGATTATACCTTCCGAGTGACCCCTCAGCTCTTCACACGTAATGCCAAACGGCTTTAATTCATAGTCAATGGCTTCTTCTCTGGTTTTCCATGGAAAGTTTTCTTCATAACCCATCTTATTTCCGAGCGTGCAAATTATCTTCCAATCCGACCATGACTCCCACAACGGCTCTACTATCTTTGGGCTGAGTACAATTCGTGAAGGGACATTCCATCCATGGTCAGCATGTGTATCATAGGTCACGTAGCGAGTCTGTTCGAGAAATGTGCACGCAGGGAGGACAATATCAGCAAGATTAGTAGTTGGTGTCATGAATATATCAACAACGACGAGAAAATCTAACTTCTTTAATGCCTTCACAACAACATTCGTGTTTGCACATGTTACTGCTGGATTTGCAGCCATAACAAACATCGCCTTTACCGGATAGGGATCGCTAAAAAGGATGGCATCCCATAGAGAAGGTGTGTGAGCGGAAGGCCACGTTTTAGACACTTTTGAATAAAGACATTCTTTTGCTCCTATTTTCTTTTCATGTACTTCAGGGGGTAATTTTTCAAAAAGCTTCACATCCGTCAGTCCCAGAGTCAAAGGTACGACGATGACATTTCCGCCCTTTATATCCAGATTACCTGTTATGGCCATGAGAATATCGATAGCTCGGATAGCGCAGGAAGCGTTCGTATGCTGGTCTAATGCATTACGGGGGCTAATACATGCAGGTTTTATAGTAGCATACATGTGAGCCATTTTTCGTATTGTTTCACCAGGAACCCACGTGATCTCCTCCACCTTCTCCGGAGAGTAATCCTCAATATGTTTTTCTAGTTTTTCAAATCCGACAGTCCATTCGTCGACAAATTCCCGATCATAAAGTTCTTTTTTAATAATGACATGCAACATACCGAGAGCCAAAGCACCATCAGTACCAGGTCTTAATTGGGCATGAATATCAGCTTCCTCAGCGTACGGTGTTACTCTGGGATCAATAACAATGAGCTTGGCTCCCCTTTCTCTCGCCTCTCTCATCGCTATTTCTTGGCACTTATTCGTCGCTTTCGGATTACCGCCCCATATAATCATACAATTTGTGTGTGCAACATCGGGGGGGACAACGACTCCAAAATCATACTTATATTGCAGGAATACTCTCGGTAGATGGCAAACATGACTTGGATTTGTCACATTAGGAGTTCCAATGAGGTTGGCAAGTCGAGTCAAATATGGACCAATAATATCGCCACTATGATAATGGCCGTGATGGAAGTCTATCGCCTCAGCTCCATATTCTTTCCTTATCTCATGCAGTCTATCAGCAATCGTTGTTAATGCTTCATCCCATGAAATCTTCTCCCACTTACCTTCTCCTCTTTCTCCAACCCGCTTCATGGGGTATTTTAACCTATCTGGAGCATAGAGGATTTTCTTTATATTTTTATCTCTTACCGTCAGCTCTCCCTTGCTTTCTGGATCCGTCGGAACTCCGCTAATCTCAATAACACTATCTCTATCAACAGTGATATTCATTGCACATTGTGAGTGGGCGTCCACATCGCTTATGACAGTTATTTCTCCTGATTGTCCCTTTGAAGGCGTATCCGTTTTAATAGCTTTGAAGATGGCAAAGCCACCAATTGATAGACATGCAACGATTATTATCGATATTATTAATCTGCTAAGATTGCCCTTGGCCATATCGCATCTCCTTCCGATTATCTCATTGGCGATACAATGCCCTTTGCATCAATTGCTGGTTGGACGAGCACAGCTCTGGTTCTCGGCCAGGATCTGTGCCATCAGATCTTCTTCACCATCTTTTATAAAACGCTTGCAGGAGGAGTCCATATACACGGTTAGCCCGCTATTCCACTCATAATGCCGGTTGTCTATTCCCTCTCGATAGATAGAAGCGACGGCTGATCCTAGATACGAAAGATCAAGATTTCGTACGTTTGACTCCAATCGCAGCAGCGACAAGAACCCAAATACCAGCTATATAGCAGAGAAGCATCCCAACCGTACCGACGTAGATTGCCCCAGCGATTGCGCCGACATGCCCTAGTACAATTGTAAGAATGCCCACAAGCGCAACAACACCCCTATTGGTCCGTTTGTAAAACGGAACGACAAGGAACACAATAACAAGCCCTATCGCTATTGCGGCAACACCGGCGATGATCCCAACATGACCCATCTTACCGCCTGGGTAGACATCGTAGAGAAAAACTCCTATCTGCGCTCCCAGTACCGCATTCACCACACCACTGATCGAGATCAACAAGCCACCGACTGTTGCAATTCTTTTAGGTATTCTCAAGTTCATATCCGATTCTTGAGCAGCTGTCGGCTTAATAAATAGTATGATTTGTTAAAGAATGCTACAAGAAAATGACCCATTACCAGAACCAGGAGGGAACTCTCGAACGCGTTGATAACAAAAGGAATATAATTTTCTATCATGTTTATAGTTGATGCATCCGCACATGTAACCACCATCACCGGGAATTATCTCCTGAATTATGAATTGCAGAATTGTATAATATGATTACCACTCAATCTCGGCTCAAGCCCCGGAATTAAATTCTTGGTATGAACCGAGGTACTTTGGAACAATAGTTTTCATATAAGATCCCAAAACGATTTCTCAACTCACGCTCCTCCAGTCTGACAATCAAGTTTATTAGAGGTATATATGCTAAACCAATAATGTAAACCGCTAAATAGTTGCTAAAAAACGCAGCGGTCCAAAGGCCCAATCCAACTTCGAGATACCTGGGATGCCGAACATGTGAATAGATTCCCTCGGTCACAAGATCACTTGGCTCATGCATGCCTCTGATCTCCGGCAAACCGAATATCGTCGATGGGCGGAGCACTCGTCTCCATAGCACACGCACATAAATTGACAGGCATAATAATACTATTGCAAGCACCGACAAAGGAGTGCTGAATCCATAGTCAAGAGATAAGATATAATCACGTACCAGCCATATCGATACCATTCCTGCGGCATAGAATCCAAATATGCACAGGTATGTACCTTTAAGTCCTACTCGACTCAATTTATCGGCTAAAGGATGGATAATGAGCCATGCAATCAGTGGTGGTGGGAACACAACCACGGTCAATAGAGCGACATAGTACCTAGCTGTATTCATGGCCATTCATACTATGGAAAGTAGCCGCGCATTATCAATCGTCTCCTGACCAACTCTGCAAACTCTTGAGTTGGCTACGCCACTACAACCGGTGAGCAGTCAGCAACAGGGTGGTAGAATAGCATTTATAATCTTTGACTTATGAATAATTACATAAATGAAAGGGAAACGGAATAGCTTTATTCAATGAATAAATCTTGTTGAAAATAACAAATGTGCGAAACAGAAGAAAAGTCGTACCATAAATGAAAAGACTATATTTATTTGGTAAAGCCCCAGACTAAATATATAAAATTATTACGCATAAATCTGCTATTCTCCAGTTGTTCGTCAATCCATTTCATGAATTTTAAAAGAGGTCTCGCTCTCCGAAATGCTTCGGGACCCCATCCTATAATATTCCCTATGCCTTTTCTAAAAAGCCGGAGAAAGAATGAGATTCGTATGAAAATCATGTCCTCGAGATCCGTTTCCAACATCAACTTCCTAATTTCATCTTCTTTATAACCACCTCGTTTCGTAGCTCTCTGATCCTCAGGAGAAATACCAGACTTCCAATGAGTAAACATTTGCAAGGGTTTTAGTATGGTTTTTTTTATTCCCTGCCAAAAAGGAGAATATGCATCATCAAGGAACCGGCAGATCCCTCCCTTTTTTAAACAACGTTTAACCTCACTCATTAATCGATACAAGTCCTCGATGTGATGAGCAAAAGCACAGCCGTAAATGATATCGAAAGATTCATCAGGGAAAGGTAAGTGTAGTGCATCAACCGCGTGAAATTCGATATTACCTTTTATATTATTTATAAATTCAGAAGAGTTGAACCAGTCTTTTATATGATTAATGGACTCGATTGACAGATCAGTATAAACAACATCTGCTCCGAGAAAAGCAAAGTAAAGCTCTTTAAAAGAAGTTCCATTCCCCAGCAACAATACTCTTTTCCCGGAAAGATCCCCCAAGCTCTTGAGTAGGATTGTATGCTCTGGAAGGGTCTCATCGAACCATGGATTGCGGATGTCATCCAAAGTCAGTTTCTTCAGACCTAATTCCCCGTATTTACTATCGTAATATATTTTCTCCGTTAATTTTTGGTTTGGGTGAACAAAGTCATAAGTTCCGTTGTCGTTTGCGTATATGATGAGCTTGTCTCCATTTTGGTAATAGAGATCTCCCTCGCTATTTGAACTTAACACTTTTTTTAAATACGGATCTATGAATGCTTCCATATCGACGTCATTAACCTGTTACTATGAGAAATAATCAATCACGTTAAAATAGAGCTGCTGAACCGACATCTCTTCACATAAAAAATCGGCGGCGACCTACTCTCCCACACAGTTACCCATGCAGTACCATCGGCGCTGGAGGACTTAACTACCGTGTTCGGAATGGGAACGGGTGTAACCCCTCCGCTATCGCCACCGAAAACCCTTACTATTTACAAATGCGGGCTCCCCACTACCCGCATCCATCACCTGCGGAACACCACTCCCGCATCACTCTCGACCGCGTACCCTCGATGTCCCGCTGACATATCTATCCAACAAAAACAGGGCAAGCCAACAAGCTTCTTCGGCAAGTTTATAAATCTGGTTAAGCCGCACGGCTTATTAGTACCGGTCGGCTGAACATGTTACCATGCGTACACCTCCGGCCTATCAACCTCGTCATCTCCGAGGAGCCTTCAGGTATCTAATGATACGGGAAGTCTTATCTTGGGAGGGGCTTCCCGCTTAGATGCTTTCAGCGGTTATCCCTTCCGAACATAGCTACCCAGCGATGCCTCTGGCGAGACAACTGGTACACTAGAGGTTCGTCCACCCCGGTCCTCTCGTACAAGGGGCAGCTTCCCTCAAACTTCCTACGCCCGCAACGGATAGGGACCGAACTGTCTCACGACGTTCTAAACCCAGCTCACGTACCGCTTTAATTGGCGAACAGCCAAACCCTTGGGACCT
>SMTZ1_10000525_pt1 | contig 36787 bp, 37 predicted proteins | sample DeeMarSWOR136_30_FD_25667 | JGI IMG/M metagenome (IMG submission 25667)
GTTCCAGGGAAATGGTGTTGTTGAGGAAGGTTCGCAAACTCAGAGCGAGTCGAGAATACTTGACGAGATCAGATATAATCGACATTCCCTCAATAACTCCCTTCGAGGTGGCCCAAGCGGCTTGCGTGTTTCATGAATCCCGTGGTCACGACAGTTACGGATACCAACCCCGGTATCCCCAACCATAGATAACTGCCGCTCATTATGCCATAGGTTGGATTGGTGAAACAACACAGCGTTAGCATAGCGATGGCAACGAATAACTGCATTATCAGAAGCTTCTCGACCTGTCCTGTTGTTCTGGAACCACCGTGTCAACGTTAAAAAGGTAAGGCTCAGTCAGTTACTGCGAAAGCACGTTACCATCACCGGGACTTGCTGAATGCTTTTCTCAGCCTTTCCTCATCTTCGCGCAGAATCTGTTTGAGGTCTTCCAGTGTATAGGTCCTTGTGCCTACTCCCTCCTCCTGCATATGCACTGCCTCGAGCCCGGCATTGATGATCATCTTGGCACAGATCATGCAAGGACCATAAATCCTGCTCGTCTCCCCCTTCTTCCTGTTATACTGCCCCTTGACCCGCTCACTGGAGATATACATCTCACCGCCCACTATAGTAACGCCCGTCCTCGCCGCATTTATTATGGCATTTTGCTCCGCGTGCACGCTCCGGCACAGCTCGTACCTCTCCCCGGGCGGAATCCCCAGCTCTTTCCTCAGACACTTCCCTGTATCGATGCAGTGCTCCGCACCCCGCGGCGAGCCCACGTAGCCCGAGGCGACCTCCACGCCGTCCCTAACGATAACAGCGCCTATCTTCCTCCTCAGGCATGTGCTTCTCTCTGCCACCACCTTCGCCCGGTTAAGGAAGTGCTGAAACTTATCGGGTCTCTTGCGCTCGGAGCTACCAGACGCCATTACTATCCCTTCCCTATGGTAGAGTATCTCCCCACCTGCCGAACAAGCGGGTTATTGGATTATACTTCAATCCTACATCGCTCGACAAGCGTTCGTCATCCCATACCACACATTCTGGTAAGGAAAAGTAGTTGCCATGGGAAGACGTCGGGGTTAATATAGAAAGGCTGTAAATCACTCGACGTGGAGCATGATTATCCGTGAATGACAACGCCAAAAAGAGCAATCCGCTGCTCGCAATCGTGGGCATGACCGGCTCGGGCAAGTCCTCCGTGGCGCGCCACCTCGAGCAGAAGGGATGGCAGATAATCCGATTCGGGGAGATAACGATACGCGAGGTCGAGGCGCGTGGTCTCCCCGTCAACGAAGCCAACGAAAGGGCTGTGAGGGAGGAACTGAGGGCAACACACGGCATGGAAGCCTTCGCCAAGCTCCTGCTCCCGGCGATCGAGGAAGCCCTCTCGTCAGGCCCTACGGTGATAGACGGACTCTATTCCTGGGCCGAGTATAAATACCTCAGGCAGCATTTCGGGGAGCAGATGAAGTTGGTAGCAGTTACCATGAGCCGTCCCCTGCGCTATGCCCGCCTTTCGCAGCGAATTGACCGCCCGCTTACTTTCGAAGAAGCCGAGCAGCGCGACTTCGCCGAGATAGAGAACGTGGACAAGGCGGGGCCGATTGCTATGGCGGACTATACCATAGTCAACGATGGCACCAAAGAGGAGCTATCTCTGGCGGTGGACAGCCTGCTATTAAACCACATACTTGGGTAAGTTATTGAAGGTATGTAAAGACGTCTATATGGTCGGCGATTCCGACCTCTCCCATCCCTACGACTGCTGCGTCTACCTGCTCGATTTCGGCGACCTGGTGCTCATCGACGCCGGAGCCGGCAGAAGCTTCGACAGGCTCGTCTCCAATATAGAGAAGCTCGGCTTCGACCCCAAGAAACTGAAATCCGTCCTGGTAACCCACGCACATATCGACCACATCGGCTCGCTCCACCAGTTACAGCAGGTATTCGGCGCTCAAATCATAGCCCATGAACTCGATGCGGACGCCATAGAGGAAGGTAAAGGGGTGGCAGCCGAGGCATACGGCGTGCATTACACCCCCTGCCGCGTTGACCAGATAATCCGGGGTTCTGAAGATGTGCTGCGCTTCGGCGACTGTGAACTGAGGATTATCCACATTCCGGGCCATACGGCGGGGAGTATCGCCGCGTACCTGGACACAGATGACGGCAGGGTGCTGTTCGGGCAGGACATCCACGGCCCCTATTACCCCGAATGGGGAGCCGACCCGGCGCAGGCAAAGCTGTCACTGCAGAAACTCATAGAGCTCAAGGCGGATATACTGTGCGAGGGGCACTTCGGAATCTACCAGCCCGCAGCGGCAGTTGAGAGATACATAAAGGGCTATCTCGAAAGCCTTTAGGTGCTGTCTCGCGCCGATTGCCCGGGACAGGAGCAAGACGGAGGAATAGGTGGAGTTTCAGGAACTGGCAAAATCAGTCCTCGCCGGTGATGAGACCCGGACAACCTCACTCTGTGAGCAACTGCTGGCTGAAGGGGAGACGCCGGAACGCATCCTTAACGAAGGGCTGGTAGGGGGTCTGACTCTGGCTGGCGAGGGCATGGAAACAGGGGAACTCTACCTGGCCGAGGTTATCATCGCTGCTGAAACCTTTAAAAACGGATTCGCCGTGCTCGAGCCGCATTTCAAGGGAGAACCGGACTCAGCCCTGGGCAGGGTGGCGATCGGCACCATATTCGGCGACATCCACGACATCGGCAAAGACCTGGTAATAATGATGTTGCGAGCCTACGGTTTCGAGGTATACGACCTGGGAATCGATGTCTCCGCCGACCGCTTCGTGGAGGCTGCAAAGGCGCATCAACTCGACATCGTGGGCATCTCGGCGGAGCTTACCACCACAATGATGGGCATGAAGGATGTCGTGAAGGCGATGGAGGATAACGGCCTGCGCCAGAAAGTGAAGATCATGGTCGGCGGCCCCTCCGTCACCGAAGCATTTGCCCGGTCGATAGGCGCAGACGGCTACGGCAAGGACTGCTTCGAAGCCGTCGTACTGGCGAAAAAACTGATGGGGATATAAACGCCTATCACGCCCAAACAGCTAAGGGAGGCAAAAATATGAGCGGGCTGACCCCGAGGGAACGGGTGCTGACGGCAATCGAGCATAAAGAGCCGGACCGCATCCCCATTGATTTCGCATCGTTTACCGTCTCCATCTATGCCCATCCACCCTACGGATACAATGCTCTGTGTGAGTACCTGGGCTTAACCGATGTGGCGGAGCCCGTAGCACTTTTCGGCAGCTACGTACTGAATATAGACGAACGCCTGCAGGACCGTCTGGGCAACGACTTCCGCTCCATCCAGATGGGACTCCCCCTCCCCGAAGTAATACGGCCAGACTATATACGACTCTTCCCTTACGGTCTGCTCTACAAGAGTGTGGGCGGCCCTTTCTGGTACCCGGACCTGGCTAACGCACCGCTCAAGAACGCCAAAACCGTCCAGGATATAGATAACTACGAATACTGGCCCGACCCCAACGACCCCGTCTATACCGTCGGCGCCCGCGAGCGCGCTAGAGCCCTTCACGAACAGACAGACTACGCAATCATCGCCGAGCCCCTGATTCCCGAGCATCACTGCACCAACTACCAGTGGCTGCGGGGCTTCGAGCAGTGGTTCCTCGACATGCACCGCAACCACGACCTCTACGACGCCCTGATGGAAAAGCTGGTCGGCTCCAGCATCGAGATAGCCAGGCGTTTCTATGGCGAGGTCGGCAACTATATCGATGTAGCCCACGTCTCCGGCGATGACATGGGCTGGCAGCACGGGCCATTTCTCTCGCCAAAGGACTACGAGGAGTTCATAAAGCCCTGGATAAAGAAATATCTCGATGCCGTTCGCGGGCTAACAAAGGCAAAATTCTTCTACCACTGTGACGGTGCGGTCTTTCCCCTGATCGAGGATTTTATCGACATGGGATTCGATATTATCAGCCCCGTCACTGCCCGGGCTAAGGATATGGACCCGGCAGGTTTGAAGAAGCGCTACGGCGACCGTATCACGTTCCACAGCGGTATCGACATGCAGGAGGTTATGTCCTCGGGCAGCGTGGAGGAAGTGAGGGCACATGTCACCAGCGTAGTGCGCGAGCTTGCGCCCGGCGGAGGTTATATCTTCGGCGTCATGGTTGTCCCGGATTTCCCGCCGGCCAATGTGGTTACCGCCTTCGATACGGCCATGGAGGTGGGGCGCTATCCCATCCGCCGATAAGACAGAGCGGAATAGGTATGTGTATATGGACTACGGCTTAGTAGTCATCCGGGTCCATGTCCACAGAGACCTTGCCCGCGCTGCTGATGCGCCACACTCCTTCATCGTGGTGCTGGGGAAGCTTGGAGATGATATCGGGGTAGAAAGTATATGTTTTCGCACCCTGTGTGAAGCTGGCTTCGAAGTCAATCAGGGCGTACTTACCGCTTGACGGCAGCCTGCCACTCTCGGTAGGAAACTTGCCCGACTGAGCTAGATAGGCATCAACTCCTGCCTGTACGGAGTTCAAATCAATCTCCAGGGCTACCCTGCCAGCAGAGTGTATCGGCTCGGCAGGAGCCAACTGCGTCCCGCCTTTGCAGCCGGCAGCGCCGAAAGCCAGCGCCACCAGCAACACAGACAGCAGCACAATCCTTAGCTTTGCCATTCCGCCCCCTTCCTCATTGAACGCCACGAGACCAGCTGTGCAATAGCAGACTTACTTTATGATCCTTACCCCTCGTTGCTGAAGCTGAGGTATATATGTCTCCATTGACTCCCTGTTGAGGGGATTTGCCCTCACGTCAACAACATCCCCCACACCGAGCCCACTGTTTTGCACCAGCGGCGAGATATCGCTGATCCTGTTATTCCAGAGGGAGATGTACGTCAGGTTAGTGAGGTTCGCCAGTGGGGTGATGTCGCTTATCTCATTCAGATAGAGTGTGAGCGTAGTAAGTTTAATGAGGTTGGAGATAGGGGTGATATCGCTTATCTTGTTACCCCACAGGGAAAGGTCAGTCAGATTCGTGAAGTACTCCAGGCCTGTTATATTAGAGATTCCCTGCTCGGAGGCCTCAAGAGCCATAAGCCACTCGATGTCGGATTGGTGGATTTCTCCTGAAGGTATGACAACTGCCTTGCGCACCGCTGCTTCCATATTCCGGTCGGGGAAGGTTATGAGCGGTGTCAGGTTTATTTCCGGCGGTTGCTCTATAGTCCCCATATCCATCGGCGCCGGCGCATCCGTCGGTCTCTTTTTTTCCTGCTGTAGAATTGCACCGCCTCCACCCACTGCCATGCCAGGAGCGGTTACAAGAGTAGACCTTTCCTCTAATTCCACCTGAAACTTATACTCACCCTTACCGGCCCTAGACATCTGCCGGGGATGGTTCAACAGCCACCCCTGCACCCCTACAATCTCCCAGCAGATAAACGGCACCAGGTAAAAAACGCCATCGGCTATATCCCAACTCCCGGCAGTTGATGCAGATATTCCCTTTTCTATTATAGTACCCATACCCCAAAGCCCAAAGACGACAATAAGCCAGCCGACAATTTTCTTAACATTCACGCCCCTCATCGGATTGTTTAAGAGCCACCCTCCCCAAATAGAGAGCAATCCACCTATCACCCATATCACTCCGAAATTCACCACATCAAACCAATCACGCGATTCCCAAGCGGCATTCGCGAGGTCCTTCTCCCAAATTACCTCGACCAGTAATATTCCCACACCGAAAAAGCAAATGAGTATGCCCCAGATAGTCGATAAACGACTAACTTCGAGCCTTACCTTCTCTCTGCTACCATTCATCTCCTGCTGCTCCTCCAAATCCCCACGGCTTAACTCATCTACACCCGTTACAATCTACGGGACTTGCGAGACCATCCTGTGGTATGTATAGTAACACAAGAAGTCCAAAGCGAAAACCTGTAGCAACCTTATGTTCGTGTTCTCACTATCAGCTATTTTTATCAACGGTCAAGAAAGAAGGTGCCTTTGGAAAAACTGAGAAAAAACATCTGGTGGGTTTCGCAGTCTGTCTCTATGATAGCTGCAATCGTACTGTGTGTTCTTTTCTACAACCAGGCGGGGCTTGATGCGCTGACCTACGTCGGATGGGTGGTATTGGCAGCTGGATTTCTACTCGGTTACCTCGGTGTCGCATCCCTGAAGGAAAAGGGAGGAGCGCCTGAGGGAAAAAGCTGGATTCAGACCACAACCCTCGTCTACAGCGGGGTCTACGCCTTAGTTCGACACCCGCAATATCTGAGCTGGGTAATTATGAGCCTGGCCTTAATCCTCCTCTCACAACACTGGGCTACCGCAACAGCCGGCGTGCTCGCGATAGCGACTATGTATATGCAGGCGCGGCAGGATGACGATACGCTCATCGAGAAATTCGGCGATGACTACAGGCGCTATATGGAGTCCGTGCCCAGGATGAACATTGTACTGGGGGCCATACGGCTGCTGCGTCCCAGCAGAAACAGGCAGTGACACGGACCTCTTGACCGCCTATCCTCGCTGTGTCTGTCGCAACATCTCCTCTTCCAGTAATAAGTGCCTCATTGCAAAGTAATTATCAACGATCACTTTGCGCTCATGGTCTATATTGCCTGCCTCAGGGTCAACCAGCTTCTCCACCAAAGGCATAACCAGTAGAGCGGCAACAAGGTCAACATTCTTCGGATCCATTGTCATCTGGCACCTCCTCAACCTGACTGGAGATTTTTAAAATGCCTCCTGTGGACACGTTCTCAATGCACCAGTAAAACCGCCCTTTTTACAGCCCCTTTTCTATGATGTAAACCGCCAGGTCACCGATACGGCAGCTATAAGCCCACTCATTGTCATACCAGCTTAGTACCTTGACCATGTTGCCACCGATGACCATGGTGCTCATGCCATCCACGATGGAGCTGGCAGGATTCTCCTTGAAATCCACGCTGACCAGCGGCTCGTCGCAGTACTCAAGTATGCCCTTCAACGGCCCTTCAGCCGCTGTGCGCAGCGCTTTGTTAATGTCATCAACCGTAACCTCTTTATCCAGGTCAGCCACAAAGTCAACCAGCGAGACGGTAGAGGTCGGCACCCTGAAAGCAAGCCCGTGTATCCTGCCCTGAAGCTCGGGGATAACCTGGGTCACCGCCTTGGCGGCGCCGGTGGTGGTGGGTATGATGTTCAACGCTGCTGCCCGAGCACGGCGCAGGTCGCTGTGAACCGTGTCCAGCACCCTCTGGTCGTTGGTATAGGCGTGGATGGTGGACATCAGCCCCCTGCTCACACCGAAGCTTTCGTGAAGCACCTTGACGACGGGAGCGATGCAGTTAGTGGTACAGGAGGCGTTGGAAATAATGCGGTGCTTCGCCGGGTCGTATTTATCCTCGTTCACACCGAGCACTACAGTTATGTCCTCTTCCTTCGCCGGCGCTGTTATAAGCACCTTCTTGGCACCACCCTCAAGGTGTCCGGCGGCCTTGGGTCCCGAGGTGAACAGGCCCGTCGACTCCACCACTATATCTACGCCGAAGTCCCGCCAGGGAATTTTCGTTGGGTCACGCTCGGCTATGACCTTCACCTGCTTGCCGTCGATGATAATCGAGTCCTCGGTAGCCTCTACTGTGCCCGGATAGCGACCGTAGTTGCTGTCGTACTTGAATAAATGAGCATTGGTCTTGGTATCCGTGAGGTCGTTGACTACCACGACCGCCAGTTTGTCCGCGTGGTAGTCATTTATCCCCTTCAGGACCTGCCTGCCGATCCGGCCGAAACCATTGATGCCGACCTTGGTTGCCATCTTAACCTCCTTACGTTTTACTCAATTTCTCAGGATTTTTGCCCGTAAGACGCTTTGCTAGCTGGTGCTGACCGCCTTTTGAGCATATCAATAAAAGCTTCAACCCGCGTCCTCATGTGATGGTTGAGCATGAAGTCATCATTGCCTTCCAGGGTTAGTATAGGCAAATCGATGGAGTTGCGAAAGATGATGTCGCCTATCCCCCGATGACAAAACGCCTGGACATAATGGATAACGCCGTCTACCCGCCGCTTGCGCAGCTGGGCATTGATATCGCTCACCCGCCCGAAAATGGAGTAGGGATAGGTGTAGTGACAATACTGCTCAGCGATGGAACCGCCGGGGCTGGGCATAGCGAACTGGCGCTGTACCTCATTGAAGACCACTCTGGCTCCAGTGCGCTCGACGAATGGATAGAAGTCTACAGCAAATACCGGAGGCACGCCTATATAGGCGAGACGAAGGCAGTCATCCGGATAGGGCTCTCTGGTTAGGGCTTGAGATACAAGCTCGCCCAGACGGTGCTCGTACTCCCTGTAATCGCCGCCGAAATCCGAAGCAGCAACCAGCGCCATGTGGTTCTCCAGCCCACTCACTACACCGTCCTTCCAAGTCAGCTCATCGAGTCCCAGGGCGAGCCGCCTGACTCTTTCAAGCTCCACTCTTACTTCCTCTGCTCCGGACAGCGTCGTGCCCAGGGTTTCTGCCAGAGCATTCAGCGCATGCTGCATGAGTTTGACATCGGGCTGGTCGGGATAGGCGAAGGGTATAACCTCGAGCCCCTTGAGCTTTAACACTTCCATGAGCATGATGGTATTGGAGCAATCTCCATTTGTCACGCAGAGGATGGTATTGATACCGTACTCCATGCACACGCCGTAGATGCCCTTGATCCAGGTGCAGCAGTTTTGAGGAAAGCCGTCCTGCTCGGCAACATTCACCAGTTGCTCACGCTCAGAGCTGCCGATGAAGATGTTGTTAAGATCCAGAGGCGTGTAGCCCGCCGCCATCAACACCTCTATGGGTACTGTGGTGGTGATGCCGATTTGCTTCATGCTCTTTCACTTCTAAGTCACAGAATTGGTGAAACCATCTAGCGTCTCAGATTCTGAAACGCTTCGATACCGACGTATTTTGCCTTCTCGCCCAACTCCTCTTCGATCCTGAGGAGGCGGTTATACTTGGCAACCCTCTCGGAACGGCAGGGCGCTCCGGCCTTGATCTGCCCGGTGTTCATGGCGACAGCGAGGTCGCTGATGGTAACGTCCTCGGTCTCTCCTGAACGGTGGCTGATCACCGATGTCCACCCCTCCTTCTTCGCCATCTCTATAACTTCCAGCGTCTCAGTGAGGGTCCCGATCTGGTTGGGCTTAATCAGGATAGAGTTCGACGACTGCTCGGCGATACCGCGGCTGAGACGTTCTATGTTGGTGGTGTAGAGGTCATCCCCCACAAGCTGAACCGTGCTGCCTATCCTCTCGTTGAGCAGCTTCCAGCCGTCCCAGTCATCCTCCGCCATGCCGTCCTCGATGCTGATAATGGGATAGGCAGAGGCAAGCCCAGCGTAGTAGTCAACCATCTCAGAGCTAGTGAACGATACTCCCTCCCTTGCCAGCATGTATTTCCCGTTTTCGTAGAACTCGCTGGATGCAGGGTCGAGGGCGATAAAGCACTGCTCGCCGGGACGGTAGCCGGCATCTTCGATAGCCGCCAAGACTACCTCCACCGCTTCTCTGTTTGTAGATAAACTGGGAGCAAAGCCTCCCTCATCACCAACAGAGGTGCTCGCCCCCCTGTCCTTCAGCACCTTCTTCAGCGCCTGGTAGACCTCGGCACCTATTTGCAGTGCGTGAGCGAAGCTTTCCGCCCCCACTGGCATCACCATGAACTCCTGTAAATCCACCGAGCCCTCGGCGTGTTTACCGCCGTTCAGTATGTTCATCATGGGCACCGGCAGCAGGCAAGCACCCTCGCCACCCAGGTAGCGGTAAAGCGGAATCCCTTGAGAGCTGGCGGCGGCATGTGCCACAGCAAGTGACACCCCGAGAATGGCATTAGCGCCTAATTTGGCCTTATTCGGCTTGCCGTCAAGCTCTATCATCCGCCGGTCCACCGCTCCCTGATCCAGAGCTGACATCCCCGATACCGCTGGCGCTATTACCTCCCTGATATTGGCTAGCGCCCTCTGCACGCCCTTACCCGCGAACCGGGAGGGGTCGCCATCACGCAGTTCAACCGCCTCATGGCTGCCAGTACTTGCTCCCGATGGCACAGCAGCAAGACCTACTGCTCCGCCGGAGAGTTCTACCTCCACCTCCACGGTGGGATTGCCGCGGGAGTCGAGTATCCACCGTCCTTTGACGCTCTTGATGGTTTCCATCTCGTTACCAAACCTATACTTCTTGGCCACGGAAGTGGCAAGGCTACCTGGACTTTATCGCTGCCAGAGCCTTCTCCACGGCGTCCTTGGGGTCATGAGCAACGATTATCGAGCCATCCGAATGCCCGTCCTTTGAGAGCGACCAGGTACCTAAACCAATAACGGGAACATTATTACGCAGAGCGAAAGCTATCTCAGAGAGTGTTCCATACTCGCCGCCGATAGCGATAACCGCCTGACCCGAGCAGACCACGACCACATTCCGCGCCTCCCCCAATGTGGTTACGATAGGTATATCCACATAGGAATTGGCATCCTCACGCCTGTTCCCAGGCAGGATACCCACAGTCGTCCCGCCAGCGGAGCGGGCTCCCTTACAGGCAGCAGCCATCACCCCGCCCAAGCCACCGCATATCAACGTCACGCCACGCCTGGCTAGCTCGGCTCCCACCTTTTCAGCAACCTCAGCCTCCTCCCGAGAACACCTGCTACCCCCGATTACCGAAATAAACACCTTTCCTCTTTAACCTAGGATTACAAAATTAATATAAAAATCAGTATTCATCTGCTCGCCGTCAGCGTTCAGCTTTCTCAAAACCCATAAGGATAAGCCTTTTTTCTGCTGCATTGGTAGTGTCGCTTCCTGAGTATGCCTGACACAGAGCAGTCGTGGCCGGGCGCTGAAACCCCTACGAATTCACTCTGCGCGGGGGTGGGCGCTATCGTACACCTGACGCAGGCGCTCGGTCGTGAGATGAGTGTAGACCTGAGTAGTAGAGATATTGGCATGGCCCAACAGTTCCTGCAACTCTCTGAGGTTCATCTTCCCGCTATGCAGGAGATGGGTCGCTATGCTATGGCGCAGGACGTGGGGTGTTATCTCAGCCTCGATCTCTGCCTTCTTGGCGTAACCCTTCAGGATCAGCCAAAAGCCCTGCCGGGTGAGCCGCTGACCACGCCGATTAAGGAATAGAGCGGGCTCTCCAGCAGCCCCGAGAAGGCGGGTACGGGATTCATCGAGATAGCTCCTGACTGCTCTGACCGCTTTGCTATGGATGGGGATGATCCGCTCTTTGGAGCCTTTGCCAAGACATCGCACGAAGCCAGCGCGCAGATTGACATCACGCACATTAAGCGAGACCATCTCAGTTACTCTCATACCGGTAGCATACAAAAGCTCCATCATCGCCTTATCCCGCTTAGCCTCCAGAGTGTTACTCTTAGCCGGCTGCTCCAGCAACTTCTCCACCTCCTCAACCGAAATCGCGCGGGGCAATGATTTACCCACTTTGGGCCCGGCAAGTCCCTCTGCCGGGTTCTTCTCCAGCGTCCCCTCGCTCACCAGAAAGTTGAAGAAGGATTTAACGGCAGCCACCTTGCGTGCTACCGTAGCCGGGGCATAGCTACGCTCTTTGAGGCTGACCAGGTAGTTCATCAACAAAGAGCGGTCAGCTATATCCCAATCGAAGTGGGCACCGTCACCCTTGCCGGTCTGCTCACGCACGAACTCAGCAAACTGGTTGAGGTCATTCTTATACGCCTCGAGAGTGTTCTTGGAAAAACCTTTTTCCACAGAGAGCGAAGAGAGAAAGCTAGTAATTCCGTTATCCATCGTGTCCCTCCAGAGTAAATTAGAGCTTCATACTGAAACTTGCGAGAGTGGCGAGTCGAGACGTCTCTCCTTGCACACTTCCCTATAAATGAGCGCCAGCTCTGTATCAAGCAGCGCCCTCTTATGCTCAACCGCCAAAGCCCTGACACGTGCCAGAATCTCACGGGCTAAGTCATCGCTCAGCTCTATCCCCAGTTCCTGAGCGAACTTGAAACAAACGGCATGAGAGCCACTGTGCTTGCCTATCAGAATGCGCCGTTCCGCGCCCACTTCCTCGGGAGAAAAAGCTTCATACGTGTGAGGATGCTTGAGCACGCCATCGGCATGTATGCCCGACTCATGAGCAAAGATGTTGTCCCCAACGATCGCCATATTTACCGGTACCGGTCGCTGTGAAGCCTCAGCTACGTACCGGGATATTTCACGAAGCCCGCTGGTGTCGATTCCGACGTCGATGTTCTCGATGTGCTTAAGGGCCATAACTACTTCAGCAAGGCTGGCATTGCCCGCTCTTTCCCCCAGGCCATTGACCGTGGTATTGAGGTATCTGGCTCCCGCCTTGATACCAGCCAAGGCGTTCGCTGTGGCCATACCGAAGTCATTATGGGTATGTATTTCAATATCGATACCCGTTTCTTCAACAATGCGGTGAATAACCTCATAGGTTCTGAAAGGGTCCAAAACACCCACAGTATCGCAGAAGCGCAACCGGTCGGCTCCAGCTTCTTGACCGCTCCGAGCAAACTGGACGAGAAATTCGGGGTCAGCCCTGGAGGCATCTCCAGCGTTAACCGAGACGTAGAGGTCATGTTTTTTAGCATATCTGGTTGCTCTGCTGATGCTATCCAGAACCCATCGGCGGCTCTGATGAAGCTTATGTTGTATTTGGATGTCAGAGACGGGGATACTCAAGGCAACAGCTTCTGTGCCACATTTCAGCGAGGCATCGATGTCTGAGACAACCGGCCGATTCCAGGTGATGAGCCTCGCCCGCAATCCCAAGGCAATAATAGACTTAATCGCCTCAACCTCATCGCCTCCCATAGCAGGGACTCCCGCCTCGATCTCATGGACGCCCAGAGCATCGAGCATCCTGGCGATAATCACCTTCTCCTCGTTGGTAAAAACCACCCCGGCAGCCTGCTCACCATCCCTCAGGGTGGTATCATCGATACATATTTTGAAGCTATCTGTTAACATAATACTGCCTATGTAAACCCCTAATCTGGCAAAGCATTTCTAAACATAACACAATATATTATGTTTTGCAAGCAGCTTTTCATCCAAATTTGCTAAAATGTGTTCTACGCTCAAAGATACCCATAAGAATCCCTGCTAAAAGCACTTGATTTGTAAAGGAATTTTTTATCTGATATACTGAGCTACGGAGGGAGAGTAACTTCACTGACCGACTAGCTCTTTCACAGTGCAGGTATTCTCCCGCAAGAAGAGCCGTGGCGGCGAATCCCCAGAGGCTGACCCGCAATCCCAGTATTATTATAATTAGTGGATGATATTATGAAAATGTGGAGAACGCCTTTCGACCTGGCGGAGAAGGCGATAAAGCCTCCGAAGGTGGTAATCGACAAGGAGCGATGCAAGGGATGCGGCTACTGCGTCGAATTCTGCCCCAAAGAAGCACTCAGGACGAGCGAGGAGTTGAGTCCCAAGGGCTATACGCTTGTCGAGGTAGCAGACGAGAGCAAGTGCCTGGGCTGCGGCCTGTGTGAGGTTCTCTGCCCGGAATTCGCTATACATCTGGAAATAGCCGGTAACGAGAGCTGAGAGGACTGTTTATATGTCTGAAGATGGTATTCTTCACGGAACGTTTTTCATGAACGGTGATGTCGCCTGTGCCGAGGGGGCGATCAGTGCGGGCTGTCGTTTCTTCGCCGGCTATCCCATAACGCCAGCCACCGAGGTAGCGGAGAGGATGAGCGAGCGTCTACCGCACGTGGGAGGCGTATATATCCAGATGGAGGACGAGATCGCATCTATGAATGCCGTACTCGGAGCATCCTGGGCGGGAGTAAAGGCGATGACGGCAACCTCAGGCCCCGGATTCAGTCTGATGATGGAGAACTTGGGTCTGGGAGTGATACTCGAGACGCCATGCGTCCTGGTCAACATACAACGCGCCGGCCCATCTACCGGATTGCCTACCCTGCCGGCACAGGGGGACATGATGCAGGCGCGATGGGGCTCCCATGGCAGCTACGAGATAATCGCGCTTGTCCCGAGTTCCCCACAGGAGATATTCGACCTTATTATTGAGGCATTCAACCTGTCGGAAAGATACCGTGTTCCCGTACTGGTGATGTCAGACGAAGCTGTGGGGCATATGAGCGAGAAAGTAGTGATACCTGAGATATCACCTGAGAATCTGATGAGCCGCCGACGGCCGGATGTGCCGCCCGAGGAATATCTGCCCTATAAAGCCGATGGTGACCTCGTACCACCGATGGCTATCGCCGGCGAGGGCTATCGCTTCCATGTTACCGGACTCACCCACGACGAGAAAGGATACCCGGTAATGACGGCTGAGGCACAGGACAAGCTGGTGCGCCGGCTGGTAGACAAGATAAAGCTCAACAGGAACGACATTATTAAATGTGAAGAAAGCGATGTCGAGGATGCAGAGATTATAGTCTGCGCCTATGGAATCACCTCCCGTATCGCCCGCCTCGCGGTACAGCAGGCACGTAACGAGGGGATTCGAGCGGGGCTGCTGCGGCTTATAACAGTATGGCCATTTGCCGAAGAGCGTGTCAAAGAGCTGGCGAAGCAGGTCAAGGCCTTCATCGTGCCCGAGATAAATTACGGCCAGATTGTGCTGGAGGTGGAGAGGTGCGCAGCGGGCAAAGCCAGTACAGTGCTCGTGCCACACATGGGCGGCAGCGTGCACACTCCCCACACCATTCTGAACGCCATAAAGGAATCGTTGCAATGACAAGTACAAAAACACCGGTAACATTAGAGGAAAGCAATATAGAATCATTCCTCAGAATGGACCGTATGCCGCATATCTGGTGTGCCGGTTGCGGCATAGGCACCGCCGTAGGATGCTTCGCTCGGGCAGTGGAACGTGCTGGTCTTGACCCGGACAAGGTATCTCTTATCTCGGGGATAGGCTGTGCCGGCAGGGCTGCAGGTTATGTCAAGCTTGATTCGTTTCATACTACTCACGGCCGGGCCTTGCCCTTCGCCACCGGCCTTAAGCTGGGTAATCCAGAGTTAAACGTGGTGGTCTTCTCAGGAGACGGCGACCTTCTCGCTATAGGAGGCAACCATCTCATACACTCTGCCCGCCGTAATATAGATTTAACCGTCATCTGTATCAACAACTTCAACTATGGTATGACCGGTGGTCAGATGGGTCCTACTACCCCAATCGATGCCCGTACCACCACCACACCTTACGGCAATGTTGAATATCCCTTTAATGCGCCTTACCTCCTGGCTGCCAGCGGCGCTACCTATGTTTCCCGCTGGACGGTTATGCACCCGCGTGAATTGGAGCGGTCTATAGCAGAGGCGCTGGTCAAACCAGGGTTCAGCTTCGTAGAGGTGCTCAGTCCCTGCCCGGCGCTCTACGGGCGTTTGAACAAAGAGTCGAAGGGGCTGGATACAATGCATACGTACCTGAAAAGAAGCGTCATCCGGAATGGAGCAGACCCAAAAGATGCAGAGATAGGTCTGAATGGCCCCATATTAGTCGGCAAGTACGTCGATATTGAGCGTCCCACTCTCTGGGACTGCTGCAAGCAGGTATTTGACCGGGTCAAGGAGAAAAAAAGCAAATAGAGCGGGGTGAGGAAGCTTGGGTATTAAAGAGATAAGAATAGCGGGGTTCGGCGGTCAGGGAGTCGTACTATCAGGTCAGATAGTCGGCCAAGCCGCCTCCATACACGATAAGGGTTTCGCCACCCTTACCCAGAGCTATGGGCCAGAAGCCCGTGGCGGCTCCTGCACCTCCGAAGTAGTTATATCAGATGAGCCGATAGGCTATCCCTATGTTCAGAACCCGAATGTGCTCATCATCCTATCGCAAGAGGCTTACACAAAGTACGTGAATGATCTCCCTTCAGACACCCTCGTTATTATAGACCCGAATCTGGTAAAACCAGACCCATCCCAGAATCCGGCGCCTCTAGCCATCCCGGCAACCCACATGGCACGTGAGTTGGGGCGAGTGGTGGTGGCGAATATCATAATGCTGGGTTATCTGGCAGCTGTAAGCGACATATTATCACCCAAGGCACTCAAGAAGTCTGTCCTTACTTCCGTGCCCAAGGGAACAGAGGAATTCAATGCCAAGGCATTCGAGTTGGGATATAACTATGGTTTAGAACACGGAAAGAAGAGCAAGAGTAAAGCAGATGGCTAGAGGTATGGCCGTAATCGGCAGCAGTGTTGAAGCAGCGCAGGCTGCCCTTACCCTGGCCGAGTTGGGGATAGAGGTCAAATTACTAACCCCTTCAACGGCACTGGGTCTAGAGAATCCTATTTCCAGAACCACAGACACTTCCTCCGAAGACCTGTCACGTATCTGGCCTCTGCTGCTGCGAACTGCCAGCCACCCACTCGTGACTGTCCACACCAATACCGAGGTCAGGACAATAACGGGTAAGCAGGGTAAGTTTACCATAAGAGCAAACAGGAACCCACGCTATGTGCACACTGACCTTTGCACCAGTTGTGGTCGCTGTGAGGAAGCTTGCTCAGTGAAGGTGACGTCGCTGCTGGATGGACAAAAAAAAGCCCACAGCGCCATCCACGCCCCAATACCAAGTTCGAGGACAGCACCATCGGCATATTACATCGAGAAGGGCGCCATTGCTCCCTGCCGGGCAGCATGTCCTCTCGGCATCAATGTTCAGGGGTTCGTCTGCCTGCTTTCCAAGGGCAAGGTTGATGAGGCCCTCGGCCTGATAAATGAGGCAGCGCCACTGGCCGGTGTTCTCGGCCGCGTGTGTACTCATCCCTGTGAGGATAATTGCAAGCGGGGTGAAGTTGACAGTCCCGTTTTTATCCGGGCACTGCATCGCTATGTGGCAGACCACGCCACCGGTGGCATAGACTACAGGCTCAAGGCCCCCGCCGGCTCGAGAAGAGAGAGGATAGCCATCGTCGGCAGCGGTCCTGCCGGACTTGCCGCCGCCTGGGAGCTAGCTCGCCGTGGCTATCGTCCCACTATATTCGAATCCCACGCCCAGGTGGGTGGCATGCTGGCTACAGGTATTCCCAGATTCCGTCTCCCCTGGGAAGTGCGCTATCGGGAAGTTGAGGCTATTAAGGCTTTGGGTGTTGACATAATGACAGGCGTAACGGTAGGACGTGACGTATCGTTTTACGACCTTATGGAGCGGGGCTACCGCGCCTTCTTCCTGGCTATAGGCGCACATCAGAACAATAAGCTGAACATACCCGGCGAAGACCTCGAGGGCGTGGTTGACGCCGTCTCGCTGCTCTTCGCACTGAATATACACGTCGGTGCCGCTGTGGGATTAAATGTAGTTGTCATCGGCGGCGGCAACAGCGCCATAGACTCGGCCAGGACGGCGAAGAGACGGAGCAAGGGAGAAGTGAAGATACTCTATCGCCGTACCGCCGACGAGATGACCGCTGTAAAGGAGGAGGTTGAGGAGACTATCAACGAAGGTGTCTCAATAGAATACCTGACGTCTCCCGTGGAGATACTCGGCGATGGCAGAAAGGTAACCGGAATACGCTGTCAGAGGATGGAACTGGGTGAGATTGAAGCCGATGGTCGCCGCAGGCCGGAGCCAATACCCGGCTCGGAATTTACAATCGAAGCCGACCACGTGGTTATAGCCATAGGGCAGCGACCAAACGTGTCTACCCTCAATGCGAAGTGGCTCGATATAGACGATGCTACAGGCAATATCAGGGCTGACCCCCTTACGCTCGAGACGAACGTACCCGGAGTCTTCTCCGGCGGTGATTGCGTCACCGGACCGAACAACGTCGTAGAAGCTATGGCAGCCGGTCTCCGCGCCGCGGAGTCTATCGACCGATACATAAGAAGGCGCGACCTGAGGAAGGGCCGCAGCCTGGAAAAGCCGAAGCCCGTCGATTTCGAAGTAGGCGAGAAGGACATTTCCCATCACAAACGAGCCCGCATGCCCGCCCTACCTCCCTACAAGCGAAGATTGGGCAGCTTCGAGGAAGTTACCCTTGGGCTGCCCGCGGATGCGGCGGACCGCGAGACCGGGCGCTGCCTCAACTGCGCCCTCTGCAGCGAGTGCCTGGAATGCGAACGTGTCTGCGAGTTAGGCGCAGTATTTCATAAGGATAATGCCGAGCAGATAGAGATAGGAGCCGAAGCCATAATTGATTTCGAGTCCAACGGCGGGGTCAGCGAAAGCAAGCCGGGCTACCTTGCACGAGACACCCAGCTACATCTCACAAAACCGGGCATCTATATAGTGCAGACCGGGGAGAACCATGATCTTGAAAGGGAACTGGCCCGGGCTTCGGCCATCGCATTGGAAGCAGCCACGAAGTTCGAGCGCAAGGAGGAGCCACAGGAAACCCCGTATATCGCACATACTCCCGGCGCCGATTTAGCCCGCACAAGCGAAGAAAAGGAGTTGAGCGTTGTCGGTGGAGAACGTATCGGCGTCTTCCTGTGCCGCTGCGGCGGCAGCACCAGTTCTGTCATAGATTTCAATCAGGTGATAAACGAAGTACTACAGGTTCCTGGTATATGCAATGTCCAGGAGATATCGCAGGCATGTAGCGAAGAGGGAGCAAACTGGATTGCTTCGCAGGCTGCTGAATGGAAGATGGACAAGATAGTGCTTGCTGCCTGTCGGTGCTGCGGGTTGGACCAGATATGCTTCAGCTGCACGGAAAGACGGGTAATCTGTCAAGAGAATCTCAGCTATAGCCTGACCCCGCTTAATAACATAACTGTGGAGTTTGTCAACATCGGCGAACAATGCGCCAAGGTGCACCGGGACCACCCTGAAGATGCTACGCGTAAAGCGGTAGATATAATCCTGGCAGGAGTCGCCCGTGTCAGGAAGGTATTGCCGTCAATACACGAAGAGCATCCCGTAGAGGGAGGTGCGCTGATACTGGGTGCAGGGCTTCGTGGCCTCTCAGCAGCAAGGAGCCTGGCAACACAGGGCTATTCGGTAGATATTGTCTCGGGCCCTGAAAAAAGTGGTGGTCGAGAGCAGAAAAAATCAGCGTATCGGGATACAAAGGATTCCCTCCTGAAACAGCTTGAGGAGCAGGGTATAAAAATCAGGCCCTGGCCTCACGCCCTGAAGCTGGATGGCCCGCCCGGTATCTATAATGCCGAACTGAAATACGGCTCACGGACCAGCCGGATCAAGGCCGGTACAGTGATAATCGATGTCGGAGAGCGAGAAGGCGAGTTTCCTCCCGACTCAACTGCCACCGCCAAGGATAACCTCCTTGGTCGTCTGCTCGCACCTGAAAGCTACAGGAGAACGACGGGAGATACAGATACCGCCAAGCTGAGAAAGTACACACTTAAAGAGACTGGAGGCATATTCATCACATCGCGGGATGGAGAGGAGCCACCAGAGGAGCAGATATTCAAAGGAGCAGCGGTGGCAGCCAGAGCCTCGGCTTATCTATGCCAGGGCAGCGTGAGCCCCCGGGCCATTGCGGTTACCATCGACAGCAAACTATGTCGCGGCTGTGGTGATTGCGCTGCAATATGCCCTTATATAGAGATGAAAGAGCGCGATAGCGGGATAGCATGCGCCTTTATTGACCCGGCACTATGTCTCGGCTGCGGAGCATGCGTTGCCCGCTGCCCTACAGGCGCCATAGCACAGTTTATCCAGAGTGACGAACAAATAACCTCCACACTTGAAGCCCTGCTGGGAAAAATCACCTGCGCAGCTGGAGTGAGATGAGCAAGCAAGCACCGAATATCGTCATATTTGCCTGTAACTGGGACGGCCTCAGTTGTGTAGAGGCTGCGTCACAGGCTGGATACTGCTACCCGGCATCAGTCAAGGTAGTCAGAGTAAGCTGTCTCTCCAGAATACACCAGGGGCTGATACTCAAGGCGTTTGAACTGGGTGCCGACGGAGTTATACTCCTGGGATGCGAACCGGGCAACTGCCATTTCGATATCGACGCTGGGCTCGTAACGCATGAGTATGAGAATACACGCAGTATCTTGAACCTTCTCGGTCTAGGGGAAGAGCGACTGGTCATTGCCCACTTGGCCCACGGCGATGGCTATGGCTTTATGAAGCAGGTGACGGGCTTCATCACGGAGGTCGAACAGATGCAGCCTGCTATCCCCGTTAAGGCATAGTAGCGTCCGGCTGACCGCATCACCTATGTACGATAGAGAGCAACCATCCATTAATGGAAAGGATAGAGCGCCAGGGTGTTCGATACAGAACGGGAGATAAAGGATACCAAGATACACCTCTGCCTCGACTGCGGCAAGTGCACCGTGGTATGTCCTGTCGCCCAGTATGAGCCGGAGTTCACTCCCCGTCTTATTGCTCAGCGAAGGCTGAGGCGGGACAGCAGCAGGCCGCATGATGATACAATATGGTCCTGTCTCAACTGTTACATGTGCGTGGAGCGCTGCAACTACCACGTGAAGTTCCCTGAGTTCATCCAAATCCTGAGAGCGGAAGCCTTCTCGGAAGGGGTGCAACCGCAGTGCAGTCACGGGGGAGCTCTCCAGTCGCTGATGCACCTTATGTCACTCGAAGAGCTGAAGCAGGACCGTATGGGCTGGCTACCGCAGGACATTGAGCTATCGGAGCCGTGTGATACCATATTCTTTATCGGGTGCGCTCCCTATTTCGATATTATATTCGGCGATTTAGGTGTGAACACACTGGCAGGAATAAAAGGGGCGCTCAGGCTGCTGAACCGAGCTCAGATACCTTTCACTGTTCTCGATAATGAACGCTGTTGCGGGAGAGACCTGCTCCTTCAGGGAGACCGGGAGGGCTTCTTGGCGCTGGCAAGGGCCAACATGGAGGAGTTCGCCCGCCACGGTGTCAAGAAGATAATCACCAACTGCCCCGAAGGTCACTATACGCTAAAGGTCGAGTATCCCGCCATACTGGGAAACGCGGGTATCGAGGTAATGCATCTCACAGAGGTCATAGCCCCGCTGCTGCAAAGCGGCGAAATGAGTTTGGGCAGGATAGAAAAAACAGCTACCTATCATGACCCCTGTACACTGGGAAGATGCTCGCGAATTTTCGACCAGCCCAGACAAATTCTGGGGGGATTGACGGGGCTGGAGTTCGTGGAGATGGAGGAGAGCCGGGAGAAATCACTATGTTGTGGGGCAAGCCCCTGGGTGAACTGCGGCGCTGTCAACAGGGAGATACAGAAACAGCGTCTCGCCCAGGCAGAGGCAACCGGAGCCGAGATACTGGTAACCACATGTCCCAAATGCCAGATACACCTGAAGTGTGCCCAGAAAAGGAGCGATGGCAAAGCTCCCCAAATCGAGATTCAAGACCTGGCAGAACTGGCAGCCCGGGCTTTAGACTAGGAGGTGAGTAATTTGGTTGATGAGGAACTGAGAATAGGCGTCTTTGTTTGTGACTGCGGACTCAATATAGCAGGGTCGGTTGACACCGAGGAGGTGCGACGCTTCGCCGAGGGGCTCCCCGACGTTGTTGTCGCGGTAAGAAACAGGTACACCTGCGCCGACCCCGGGCAGGAGGAGATAAAGAAGAATATAGAAGAATACAAGCTGAACCGTGTTGTGGTCGCCTCATGCACGCCTCTCCTTCATGAAAAGACTTTCCGCGACTGCATTTCCGAAGCGGGACTCAATCCCTATTTGCTGGAGATGGCTAATATACGCGAGCAATGCAGCTGGGTACATCTCCACGACCGGGAGGCGGCAACGCAAAAGGCCAAGGACGCCGTTAAAATGGCGATTGCCAGGGCTCGCTACATGTCGCCCGAGGAGGAAATCAAGATACCGGTGACGGACAAAGCCATGGTCATCGGCGGAGGTATCGCCGGTATCCAGGCAGCCCTCGACCTCGCCGATGCAGGCCATCAGGTTTATTTGGTCGAGAAGCAGCCCAGCATCGGCGGCATAATGGCACAGCTCGACAAGACTTTCCCCACTATGGACTGCTCGATATGAATACTCGGTCCTAAAATGACGGATGTCGGTCGACATCCCAGAATCGAACTGATGACCCTGAGCGAAGTCGAGGAGGTCTCGGGATACATCGGCAATTTCAAGGTCAAGGTGCGGAAGAAGGCACGTTATGTCAATGCCAAAGAGTGTACTGCCTGCGATAAGTGTGCCGAAGTGTGCCCGGTCGTATTACCAGACGAGTTCCAGCAAGGTTTTTCCTCGCGCAAAGCAGCATATATCCCCTTTCCCCAAGCAGTGCCTGCCGCATACCTCATCGACATGGAGCACTGTTTGGGCAACAATCCCATAGCGTGCTCCAAGTGCCTCGACGCGTGTGACAAGCAGTGCATCGACCTCAACATGGAGGATGAGATAGTCGAACTGGAAGTGGGCACCATAATTGTAGCTACAGGCATGGAGATATACGACCCGACCCCGCTGGACGAATACGGATATACACGATTCGAAAATGTAGTCACTAATATAGAGTTCGAGAGGCTGATCTGCGGCAGCGGGCCGACCGATGGAAACCTCGTGCGTCCCTCCGACCATCAGACACCGAAGCGCATCGGCTTCATCCAGTGCGTTGGCTCACGAACGGATAACCGCGGCAATCCCTACTGTTCCAACGTCTGCTGCATGGCCACGGTGAAAGACAGCCTGCTCATCAAGGAGCATCATCCAGACGCTGAGGTCTACGTCTTCTACATGGACATCCGCGCCTTCGGCAAGGGCTTCGAGGACCTGTTCCGGCGCTCTAAGGAAGAGGGCGTTCACTACATCCGGGGTATGCCCGGCGAAATAACCGAGGACCCCACCACTAAAAATCTTCGCCTCAAGGTTGAGAATACAACCGCGGGACGGGTGGAGGAATACGAACTCGACATGGTAGTGCTGGCGCTGGGTCTCGAGCCCAAGCAAGACCTGAAGCACCTATCCAGCCTTCTTAACCTCTCCCATACCAGTGACGGCTTCGTTATGGAGGCTCATCCCAAGCTGAGGCCAGTGGACGCGCCTACGCCCGGCATCTTCTTCGCCGGCTGTGTGGAAGCGCCTAAGGACATCAAGGACAGCGTCACGCAGGCGGGAGCAGCCGCCTCCAGGAGCTCAATCATACTCAATGCAGGCACCATCACCGGCGAGGCCCTCAAGGCAGTAATAGACTTAGACAAATGCACATACTGCGGCGTTTGCGCCAAGGTCTGCCCCTATGGTGCAATAACAGTGGACGTCAAAGGCAAGACAGAGGCACGTGTTGTGGCTGCGGCATGTGCCGGTTGCGGAACCTGCGCCGCGGAGTGCCGCTTCGACGCCATAACAATGCAGCACTTCAGCGACGAGCAGATAATGGCCCAGATAGACGCCGCATTAGAGGAAGAGCCGGAGAAGAAGATTATAAGCTTCCTGTGTAACTGGTGCAGCTATGCCGGCGGTGACCTAGCGGGAGTTTCCAGGCTTCAATACCCCGCCAATAACCGCTTCATCCGCACCATGTGCAGCGGTAGAGTGGACGAAAAATTCATCCTGCACGCCTTCGAGAAGGGTGCTCCCATTGTCCTGCTCTCAGGCTGCCACATAGGCGATTGCCACTACATAGACGCTAATCAATGGACCAAGCGCCGTGCTGAAAAGCTCTGGTCTCGCATGGAGAAGCTGGGGATCAGGCCAGAACGCCTGCAACTGGAATGGATCAGCTCCGCGGAGGGCGCCAGGTTTGCCCGGATTATGCGCAATCTGGAGGAAATGCGCCAGAAGGTCACGCCCGAGGAGATAGAGCACACCAAGAAGGCGCTCGCACGGTACAGGATGTCGAAAAAAAGTGCAAAGGAGCCGGACGAGCCTGCAGAGGAAACAGCTGCCGAGACTGCGCAACCATAGGGTTAAACGGCCACATTTCCCCTTACCTATCCCCAGCAGTCCCCTCGGACAGGGGATGGCCTTAACATACTATTCCTATTAAGACACTCTCTTGCTACTTGACACCCGTTTCCTGAAAACGCTATAATCAGCTAGATGCAGTGGAGAAAGGAGGTGTTTTGTGAGTGACTGAGATAATGGTAGGCGAAAACGAGCCTTTTGAGGTTGCCCTGAAGCGTTTCAATAAGAAGGTTCAACAGGATGGAGTCCTCGCCGAGGCCCGGCGCAGGGAGCATTTCGAGAAGCCAAGTGTGAAGCGCAAAAAGAAAGATGCTACCAAAAGGCGCAAGAGTGCCAGAAGTGGCAGGGTTTATTAAGAAGCAGCGGAAACCCCAATAAAGCGACGAAAAGAACGAATGTTAAAAGAGAAGCTTACGGCTGACCTCAAAGCAGCGATGCGGAGTGGCGATAAGACTCGCCTCTCCGTAATTCGTATGATTCGAGCCCGGCTCCAAAACGCTGAGATAGCGCAGCAAAAAACGCTGGACGACCCCGATATTCTCGGACTCATCGCCAAGGAGGCTAAGGAGCATCGGGAGAGTATTGAGGAGTTTAAAAAGGGCGGGCGTCAGGATCTCATAGCTAAAGAGGAAGCTGAACTGGCTATTGTCCTCGAGTACCTTCCGCAACAGATATCACGCGACGATATTGTTACCGCAGCCCGTCAGGTGATAGAAGAGGTAGGAGCACAGGGTCCTGGAGATAAGGGCAAGGTTATGCAGAAGCTTATGCCTCAACTGAAGGGGAAAGCAGAGGGGCGCGATATAAACGAGGTAGTAACAGAGTTACTCAGCGGCTCAACAGGATAGAAGGGAATCCTGAAGAGATTTGGACAGGGAACAAAGGGGCAAGTAATGGACTTGTGCGGTTGTTCCCTTTTCACATATTTTGAGGGTAACTTCGACCGGATATCTCTCTCCCAAAGGGGATAGAAGTAGATTACAGGGGCGTTTGATATGAGGTTCGGTGTTCTGGTCTTCCCCGGCACGTGGAGCGACAGGGACTGCTACCACGTGCTGGACAAGGTTCTGGGACAGAAGGTGGAATACGTGTGGCACAAGGAGACCGATCTCTCTGGCTTCGATTGCGTTATCCTCCCCGGCGGCTTCTCCTACGGCGATTACCTGCGACCCGGTGCTATCGCCCGCTTTTCACCCATAATGACCGAAGTCGCTAAGTTTGCCGCTGCTGGCAAGCTGGTGATAGGCATCTGTAACGGCTTTCAGATACTGTGCGAGTCCGGCCTCCTGCCCGGCGTCCTCATGCAGAACAACCATCTCCAGTACAGATGTCAATGGGTCTATTTGCGAGTGGAAAATAACTCCCTGCCTTTCACCTCGAGGACAGAAGAAAGTCAGGTCCTCTACATTCCCGTCTCTCACTATGAGGGCAGCTACTACGCCGATGCTGAAACACTCAAAGAGCTCGAAGCCAATAAACAAATCGCCTTCCGCTACTGCAACAGTCTGGGCGAGATAGTTGAGGAAGCGAACCCCAACGGCTCAATCGACAACATCGCCGGCATCGTCAATAAAGCGGGCAATGTCCTCGGTATGATGCCCCATCCCGAGAGGGCATGCGAGGGAATAGTCGGCGGTTTGGACGGGAACGTCATCTTCGAGTCCATCATCGGCGAGGTTACCACCAGGGCGATGGGCTGTGTGAAACTGGATTAACCCTTGACATAGTAGAACACCTGTGCTAACATTCATGACAAAGAAGGAGCTTCCATGCCTATCTCCAAAGAGACGCTTGATGACGTTGCACTGAGCAAAGAGGAATACGACATCATTGTGCAGGACCTGGGCCGCGAGCCCAACCTGGTAGAGATAGGGCTTTTCGGGAGCCTGTGGAGCGAGCACTGCGGCTACAAGCACTCGAAGCTGCTGCTCAAGCTGTTGCCCCATGCATCCCCCCGCGTACTGGTCAAACCAGGCGAGGAGAACGCTGGCGCTGTCGACATCGGCGACGGCCTCTGTGTGGTGATGAAGATGGAGTCCCATAATCATCCCTCGGCCATAGAGCCTTACCAGGGGGCAGCCACAGGGGTGGGTGGTATAGTGCGCGACATCTTCACCATGGGAGCAAGGCCCGTTGCCCTGCTTAACTCGCTCAGGTTCGGACCCCTGAGCGAGGCGCGAAACCGCTATCTCTTCGGCGGCGTGGTTTCTGGTATCGCCGGCTACGGCAACTGCCTCGGCATCCCCGACGTTGCCGGAGAGGTCTACTTCTCACCCTCCTATTCGGCAAACCCGCTGGTCAACGCTATGTGCGTCGGCATCGCCGAGAAGAGAAGGCTGGTAAGCTCCAGGGCGAGCGGCAAGGGCAACCTGCTGATGCTTGTCGGCGCCGATACCGGTCGCGATGGCCTGCACGGCGCCTCGGGTCTGGCGTCGCAGACTTTCGAGGATGAGCGGGAGCTAAGGCCGACGGTCCAGGTAGGCAACCCCTTCATGGAGAAACTGCTGCTCGAGGCCTGCCTCGAGCTTGCCGATACCGACTACATCGTGGCGCTCCAGGACCTCGGCGCCGCGGGACTGACCAGCTCCGCCATCGAGTCGGCTTCGAAAAGCGGAAGCGGTGTAATAATAGACGTTGCCAAGGTTCCGCGGCGCGAGGAAGGCATGACCCCCTACGAGGTCATGCTCTCCGAGTCACAGGAGCGGATGCTGGTTATCGTGAAGAAGGGCTGCGAGGATAAGGTGAAGGCTATTTTCGATAAATGGGACCTGCGCTCAGATATCATCGGCCAGGTGACCGATGACGGCCTAGCGAAAATAATGGACGGGAAGGAAATGGTTGCCAAGGCTCCTATCGAACTCCTCACCAGCCCGCCTCTCTACCGCCCTAAGGGCGTTAAGCCCAACTGGCTTGAAGCGCTGCAGAAATCCGACTTCAGTGATATCCCCGATATCAGGGGAGATGCATCTTCGGTGCTGCTGCGGCTGCTCTCCTCTCCTAATATCGCCAGTAAGGAATGGATCTACCGGCAATACGACCATCAGGTCCAGATCAATACCGTGGTTCAGCCGGGGAGCGATGCAGCCGTGCTCAGGGTCAAAGACACAAAAAAGGGCATCGCCCTGACCTCGGATGGCAACGGAAGGTACTGCTACCTCGCCCCGTTCGCAGGCGGCATAATCGCTGTCGCCGAGGCAGCACGCAATCTGTCCTGCGCCGGGGCCGAGCCCATAGCCATGACAGACTGTCTCAATTTCGGAAACCCGGAGAAGACCGACGTCTACTACCAGCTCGAGCAATGCATCAGGGGGATGGCTCAAGCCTGCAAGATACTGAACATACCCGTCATCAGCGGCAACGTCAGCCTGTACAATGAGACCAGGGACGAAGCCGTCTATCCCACGCCGGTGGTGGGAATGCTGGGGCTGATAGAGGAAATAGACCGCCTCTGCACCACAGGTTTCAAACGCAAGGATGATATCGTGGTATTGCTTGGGGGCACAGATACCGATACAGACAGCTTGGGCGGCAGCGAGTACCTCGAGCTGGTACACGACCTCGTTGCCGGAATCCCCGCAATCAACCTCAACCTAGAAAAAAGGGTGCAGCAGTGCTGTCGCGATGCTATAAAGAGGGGCATTATCCACTCGGCGCACGACTGCTCCGACGGTGGGCTCACTGTAGCGCTGGCTGAAAGTTGCATTGCCGGCAACATCGGAATCAGGGCGAAGTGGAAAATAGCGGGGAGAGTTGACAGTGAGCTTTTCGGTGAGGAGCAGTCGCGAATCGTGGTATCGCTCGAGCCATCACGACTGCGAGACCTCGAGCGACTGGCTACCAGGCATCACGTCCCTCTACAAAAGCTCGGTGTTGTCGGGGGCAGCCGCTTCATTATCGAAAACATGGTTGATTTACCGCTCGACGATGTGACAGACGCCTGGAAAGGCGGCCTGCAAAGGGCAATGGCGTAGAGCCGCTGTTGATACAGTGGATAACTCGTTGAAAAGTTCGTGGAAAAATCGCTTGACCCCCAATAAACAGCAAGAAATAGAATAGAGGTCAAAATGAAGGTAATTTTTCTCCAGGATGTCACCAACGTTGCCCGAGCGGGTGACCTTAAAGATGTAGCCGATGGCTATGCCAGAAATTTTCTTTTCCCCAAGAAGCTCGCCGTACTCGCCACCCCCGGCGAACTGCGAAAACTGGAGTTGTGGCGCCAGTCCGAAGAACGCCGTCAGGCTGTTCTGGAGCAGGAAGCCGAAGTCCTGGCTCAAGAACTGAGAGGGGTTACCGTAGCCCTGAAGGCTCGTGCCGGGGCTAAAGACCGCATCTACGGCTCGGTCACAAATGCAGCCATCGCCAAAGAGATAAAGCGGCTCACCGGACACGATATCGACAAGCACAACATAGAGCTTGAAGAGCCCATCCGCGAGCTGGGCAGCCACGAGGTATCGATTAGATTAACCAGGAATGTAACCGCCACAGTAAACGTCCTCGTCGAGCAGAAAGAGGAGGAGGAAGAGGGCAAGGAGAAGAAGGAAAAAGAGAAAGCGAAGGAGCCCAAGAAAAAGAAGGAGGAAAAGGCGGTAGAGGAGAAAGAGCAAGAGCAAGAGCCTGAACCGGAGCCGGAAACGGAATTACAGGAGCAGGAGCCTGAACTTAAGCCAGAGCTTGAGCTTGAGCCTGAGCCTGAGCCGGAAACGCAAACAGAAATGCAGGAGCAGGAGCCTGAATCAGTATCGGAGGAAGAGGAAGAGAAGGAATAGCCATGTACGGCGAGAGCGGTGAATCCCAGTCGAATATCAAGCTCCCCCCCCACGACCTCGATGCCGAAGAGGCGGTGCTGGGCTCGATTCTCATAGACCCGGAGGCGATAGTTAAGGTTAATGCCTTCCTCAATCCCAACGATTTCTACCGGGAGAAGAACCGCTGGACTTATGATAGCTGCGTTCAACTGTTTGATCGCAAGGAAGCTATAAATCAGATCACGGTGGCTCACGAGCTTGCGCGCCAGCATAAACTTGAGGCTGCCGGCGGGGCCGAGTACCTGAGCCACCTCGTTTCTCAGGTCCCGACCTCGGTGCACGTCGAGTACTATGCCAACATCGTGCGCCGCCTCTCTATGATGCGTCGGCTTATCTCCGCCTCAAACCAGATTGCAGCCATCGGCTATGAAGCCCCGCCGGACATTGACGACGCCCTCGGTAGAGCGGAGGGCATTCTCTACGGGCTGAGGTCCGGGCAGACTAGGGGTGACTTCGTCCACATCCGCGACGTGCTTGACCGCTATTTCGAGGAGAGCGGCATAGAGGAACAGGGCTTTATCCCCCATATACCCACCGGCTTCCCCGACCTCGACAGGATACTCATCGGCATGCAGCGCTCCGACATGGTCGTGCTGGCATCAAGGCCCAGCCTGGGTAAGACCAGCCTAGCGCTCAACATCGCCCGCAATGCCGCCGTCGAATCAAAGGCAAGTGTTGCCCTGTTCAGCCTTGAGATGTCCAAGATGGAGCTCGCCTACCGCTTCCTCGCCTTTGAATCAGGCATCGATGCCCAGAAGGTACGGCTCGACGAACTCAGCGAGAGCCAGCGGGAGACTATTAGTGAAACTATGGGGTATCTCTCCGAGGTGCCTATTTATATCGATGATTCCCCCTTCCTCAAGGACTCGGATATGCGGAGCAAGGCTATCCGTCTGAAACAGGATAAGGGAATCGACCTTATCATAGTGGATTACATCCAGCTTCTCCGCTCAAGCAGGTATATGGACAGCAGAACATATAACAGGGTCCAGGAGATGAGCGAAATCTCGCACTCCATAAAGGAGCTCGCCCGTGAGCTTGAAGTCCCGATACTGGCTGTCTCCCAGATGAGCCGGGCTATAGCAGACCGTCACCCTCCCATCCCCCAGCTTTCCGACCTCAGGGACAGCGGCTCGATCGAGCAGGATGCTGACGTCGTGCTCTTTATCTACCGCGAAGACCTTACCGTCAAAGACGAGGAGGAGTGGGAGAGGAAATACCCCGGCAAGCCTTTCCGCAAGGGCATCGCGGAGATAATAGTCGCCAAGCACCGGAACGGCCCCATCGGGCGAGCCCACCTTTTCTTCCGGGATCGAATAGCCAAGTTCGAGAACCTAGAGGAGACAACCGAGCTTGAAAGGCATAGCCTGCTATGAAAGCTTTCAGTGGTTTTCCGATCAAGACCAGGTTCACCCCGATACCCAACCCGTTCTTCAGCACGGTGCTTCCTGATATCGATAACCTTGCCGAGCTCAAAGTAACGCTCCACATCTTCTGGTCTGTTTACCAGAAACGGGGCTATCCCCGCTTCGTTACCCGCCGTGAATTGCTCGGCAACCCCGTCCTGATGAAAGGGCTGGGGGACAACGGCGCACCGGAGGAGCTTTTGCAGCAGGGGCTGGAGCAGGCTGTAAAAAGAGGTACGCTCCTGCACCTGACCCTGAAGCGAGATGGCGCTATAGACGACCTCTATTTCGTGAATACCGAGGCCGACAGGAGGGCAGTAGAGAAGCTCGAGAGCGGTGAGCTCAAGCTGGAAGGGCTGGTCAGAAGTGAGCCACGTGAGGCCACCGAGGAGCAGCGGCCAAACATTTTCACCCTCTACGAGCAAAACATCGGCATGCTTTCACCGATAATAGCCGAGGAACTCAAGGAGGCGGAGGGCACCTACCCCGCCTCATGGATACAGGATGCTTTCAGGGAAGCAGTCGACCTCAACAAGCGTAACTGGAGATACATAGCCCGTATCTTAGAAAGATGGGCAGTGGAGGGCAAACAGGATGGAAAGCCTGGGCGACATACTGAAGCGGAGTCTGACCCAGAAGAATACTACAGGAGATACGGACACCTCCTCAAGAAGTAGCCTGCCGGATGATGGCGCGGAGGGCGAGTGCCCTATCTGCAAGGGAAGGGGCTGGCTGCGCTTCGACGTCCCCCTGGATCACCCCGACTTCGGCAGGCTGGTACCCTGTGAATGTACCAAAAAGGAAATAGAGCAGGGCCGTGTGTCACGGCTGGAGCGATACAGCAACCTGGGACCACTGACACGCCTCACCTTCGATAAGCTGCTGCCCCGGGGACGCAGCAGCGACCCTCAAAACCAGGAGAGGTTCGCCCGCTGTCTTGAAGCGGCGAAAGAGTTCTCCCGGGAGCCCAAAGGGTGGCTCGTCCTCAGCGGCCCCAGCGGCTGCGGCAAGACTCATATGGCAGCGGCTATAGCCAACCAGCGGATTCACGAAGGGCACCGGGCATTTTTCATCATCGTCCCCGACCTCCTCGACCACCTTCGCACCACGTTCAGCCCCACGAGCGACGTTGCCTACGATGAACTTTTCGAGCGGGTGCGCAACGCCCCTCTCCTGGTGCTCGACGACCTGGGCAGCCAGAGCAGCACTCCCTGGGCCGAGGAGAAGCTGTTCCAGATATTAAACCACCGGTTCAACACCGAGCTGCCGACGGTGGTAACAGTCAACAACCTGGGGGGGCTGGACGAGCGGCTCGTGGCACGGCTGCAAGACCCTACTATAGCCTATCAGTGCGAACTGGAGAAGCCTCTGAAACCCCTCTTTCAGGAAATAGGCGGCCTGAGCCTCCAGTTCCTCGGCGACAAGACCTTCGAGACGTTCGATACACGGGGAATAAACGCCGACGAGAGGGGGCGGGAGAGCCTCCAGACCGCCTGGGAAGCCGCACGCCAGTTTGCCGAGGCGCCCGAGAACTGGCTCGTCTTCCTCGGTGTGCACGGCTGCGGCAAGACCCACCTTGCGGCAGCCATAGCCAACCACCAGTTGAGAGCGGGGCGACCCGTCTTCTTCGCCGTCGTGCCCGACCTCCTCGACCACCTCCGCTCCACCTTCAGCCCCGAGAGCAAAATAACCTACGACCGTGTCTTCGAAGGGGTGAAGTCAAGCCCGCTGCTCATCCTGGACGACCTGGGCACCGAGAGCAGCACGCCGTGGGCCCAGGAGAAGCTCTACCAGATACTGAACTACCGCTACAACTCGCGGCTGCCCACGGTTATCACCGTTGCCGGCTTCCTGGAGGAACTCGAAGGCCGATTGAGCTCACGCCTTCAGGATCCCAAGCTGAGCAACCTCATCTTCATCCACGCCCCCGACTACCGCAGCCAGGCGAAGCCGCCGGAGGATTCCGGGCGCTCCCGCCACCCCCGCAGAGGGCGGTAGGTCGATAAGATTCAGATTGAGGCTGAAATTCATATCTAAGATTTCTTCGTCGTCCCCCGGATGCGGACTCCGAAAAATGGCCGACGCTCCTCAACCTTGATTTATCACACTCCCTTAGATACAATAGGTCTTTGGCGCTAGAGTGGTGTTGAAGACACCACGCCGCTGGCCTCGAGAAGGGCCTTTGCGAAGAGGGTGGATAGGGAGAGGTGTCCGAGTGGTTTATGGTGCCGCTCTCGAAAAGCGGTCTCCGATTGTATCGGAGCGTGGGTTCGAATCCCACCCTCTCCGCGGAGAGGTGCTGGAGTGGACGATCAGGCGCGCCTGGAGAGCGCGTGTCGCCTTTGGCGACCGTGGGTTCGAATCCCACCCTCTCCGCCAGTTGTGATTTTAGTGATTGACAGGGTCAATAAATATCGAGTAATTAACTCCCAAATGTGTTGAATGATTCATGGACAAGGAGATTGCCCACTATATTGATAAGCAAAGTTCTCCTCAAAAAGAGAGCCTTAAGAAGGTTAGAAAACTTATATTAGAAACGATTCCAGGTTGTGAGGAGAAGATTACTTGGGGTGTCATAGGGTTTGCAGGCGGTAAATTTTACATCGCTGCCATGAAGAACCGGGTGCATGTTGGCTTTGCCATAAACGGATTGAGTAAAGAGGAGATAAGCTTGTTTGAGGGCAGTGGCAAGACAATGAGACATATAAAGATCCATTCGCCAGCGGATATCGATGAGAAAAAATTGGTAACATTGATAAAGATGGTGGACAAGAAGGCTTTTTGTAAACCCTGCTAAATCAATTTAGTTAGTTAACAGGATAAATATATGGGCGATAAAAATCAAAATACAGCATGTTGTCCTAAGTTTGATCCCGCGCCCTGGGATAATAAAATTTTTCAGTGGGATAATAAAAAATTCATCAAAGGTAAAGTTTTTACCCTGTTTTACATACCCCTCAATTTTGGCTCGGTAATGAGACGGCTTGATAAGAAAGTTCGTCAGGCTGGAGCGACAATCCCCGATAACCTTGGCCTTTCCGATCATACCTCAAAATGGAATATGGATATTTATTTAACGGTAGATAGAGAGGTTCCCGGTGCTGAAAATATCACCTTGAGCGGCAAGTTTTTAAGTAAGGTTTACGAGGGAGCCTATAAAGAGACAGGGAAGTGGTGCAAGGATTTCGAGGATTATACAAAAGGTAAAAATCTGGAAGTTAAAAAATGGTATATGTGGTACACAACCTGTCCCAAGTGTGCCAAAAAATATGGCAAGAACTACGTTTCAATTATTGCCAGGGTAGAATAAATAATTTTCTGCTCCGTACGGGAATAGTAAATACGAATTGACTGAAATGAAAAGGTTTAACCAATGCCGGCAATAGCCGTAATAGGGGCGCAATGGGGAGACGAAGGGAAGGGTAAGATAGTTGACCTTCTCGCCGAGAAGGTGAAGGTCGTTGTCAGGTTCTCCGGAGGCAACAATGCAGGGCATACCGTGATAAACCAGTTCGGTGAGTTCGGCATGCACCTGGTTCCATCGGGCATATTCCACCCGGACGTAACCTGCATTATCGGCAACGGCGTTGTCATCGACCCCGCCGTGCTTCTGGGCGAGATCGAAAGCCTCCAACAACGGGGCGTCAGCGCGGATAACCTTCTTATCAGCGACCGCGCCCACCTGATAATGCCCTATCACATCCTCCTCGACGGCCTGGAGGAAGAGGCGCGGGGCAGCGGCGCGATAGGCACGACCCGCAGGGGGGTCGGACCCGCCTTCGCCGACAAGACATCCCGCATGGGGATACGGGTCTGCGACCTGCTCGACAGGGATATTTTCCGCGAACGGCTCAACTCCGTGCTGGAATACAAGAACAACATCCTGACCAAGCTATACGGCGCCGAACCTCTTGCCTTCGAAGAGCTTTACCAGACGTACTGCCAGTACGGCGAGCGCCTAGCTCCCTTTGTCAGTGATACGGGCGTGGCTATCAAGGAGTCTCTCGACCGGGGCGAGTGGATTCTCCTGGAGGGTGCGCAGGGCACCATGCTCGACCTCGACTTCGGCACCTATCCCTACGTTACATCGGCACTTTCGGGCGGCGTATCACTGGGACTGGGAATGAGCCCGTCTAAAATCGAGCAGGTCATCGGGGTGTTCAAGGCATACACTACCAGAGTGGGAAGCGGGCCCCTGCCCACAGAGCTTCACGATGAGTACGGGAACCATATCAGGGAAAAGGCCCACGAATACGGCACCACGACGGGACGTCCCCGCAGGTGTGGCTGGTTCGACGCCGTTATCTGCCGCTTCACCGCCGATGTCAACGGCTTCACCTCCGCCGCCATCACCCGGTTCGACATCCTCGACGATTTCGCATCTCTCAAAATATGCACCGCCTATGAAGTGAACGGAGTTACCTATACCCGCCCCCCGGCATGCGCCGCGCTGCTCGCGAAGTGCAAACCTGTCTACGATGAGCTGCCAGGGTGGCAGTGCGACACAAGCGATATCCGCCGCTTCGAAGAGTTGCCCGCTCAGGCCCAGGCCTATGTGCGAAGACTGGAGGAACTGGTGGGGTGCCCCGCCAGTATCGTCTCAGTCGGCCCCGGGCGTGAACAGACGATAATAGTCAGACCCGTTCCTTAATGTCCGGCAGTATGCAAGAGAACATGGGCTTACACCATCTCTCTATGATATAATAGCTATTTGGTCGGCAAGACAATCAAGGAGGTATAGCAAGGTATGGTTAAACAGGCAGAATCGAAGCCGGAGGTAACATTCGGCAAGATAACCGAGGAAGGCCTGGCGAAGATGAGGGCCAAGTTCGGAGTGCCCTATTATATGATCAGGCAAAACGAAGTGGCTTCAAAGGACGCCATAAGACAGTTCTGCAACGGTATAGGCGACGATAACCCCCTCTTCCGCAATCCCGAATACGCCACTAGAACGAGGTGGGGACATATAATCGCGCCGGGCTTGTTCCTGTATGCCGTGGCCTGCCCCCAGGGCATGGAAGGGCTGCCGGGGGTGCACGCCTTCTACTGCGGCTGCAACTGGGAGTGGCACAGGGCGATACATGTCAACGACGAGGTTACTTGTGTCGACTACCCCCTCGACCTCATAGAGAAGAAGGGCAAGATGGGGGGGCGCCAGTTCCTCCAGGTGGGCAGGACCGTATACTACAACCAGAGGGGCGATGTTGTCGGCACCCAGAAACGGGAGACCATGCGGGTCGAGAGGAAGGCGGCCAAGGAGAGGGGTAAGTACTCACAGGTAACGAAATACAAGTACACGGCAGAGGAACTGAAAAAGATAGATGATATGTATGAGAACGAAGAGATACGTGGCGCCGAATCGCGGCTCTGGGAAGACGTAAAAGTGGGAGACGCGGTCACTCCGGTCGTCAAGGGACCGCTGGGCCAGACGGACATGGTGGAGTGGTGGGTAGGTATCGGCGGCGGTCAGGGCGCCCACGGCATACGCCGCAAGTACATGAAGCGGCATCCCAAGTGGGGCGTCAAGGACGCACAGACGGGCACCCTGGAACCGATGGCGGACGTCCACTACGAATCCGACAAGTCGGACGCTATTGGCGTCCCCGTAGCCTATGACCTGGGCATGCAGAGGTTCTCGTGGGCGGGGCACCTGATTACTAACTGGATGGGGGATGAGGGATTCCTCAAGAAACTGAACGCAAGGTGCATACTTTTCAACGTATTCGGGGATACACAGTTCCTGTACGGTACGGTGTCCAACAAATGGCAGGAGGGCGATGAGTACCTTGTGGAGATAGATATCAAGACCGTGAACCAGCGGGGTGAGGAGACGATGCCCGGCAAGGCGACCGTTTCCCTGCCTTCAAAGGTGAAGTGGGTCTAGTTCAAATCCTAAAATCGTTCGTTTTTCAGATTGGTGGTCTAATAAAAGAGCGGGCTTAGAACCCGCCCTTTTTCCATAGAGTGAAAGCCAAATCAGGGTATAACTGTAGATACAAAACACCGACTCCATAACCCTTGATCAAGGTGTTGTGAGGTCAGCGTTGAATTCTACCCGGCAGCCTCTTTAAAAAAAAGACACTGCCTGTTTGCGTCAAATGAGGGTGAGAACTTTTTCTGTCGCAGCCTGTATGCTGTTTCGAGTTCAGATAAGTCGATTGAGGAATTCAACATTGCTAGCTCATTATCATCATAGATCTCTCGAACATCGATTACCTCATTTATCACAGCATAGAAAATAGCTTCGATCCTATTACGTGCCCCAAGCTTGATACATGCCTTGTATAGTATATTCTTTATCCGGTTTGTTGACACGGACAGTTGTTCAGCGATTTCCTTGTTGGTCAGCCCTCGCGCAGCGAGAGCAAGAGCAGTCCGTTCCTCATTTTTTAGTAGCAAGGTTTTTTGGTTACCACCCGGATCTTGACTCTTCCGCGACACCCTCAACTCTTGGGACAAAATATGATTCCTGTGCTGTCTGCAACGACCATCAGTTTGCTTAGGAGTCTCTTTTGTGGATGCATTTAGCGGACTCTCTGCGATGGTGATATTTTCTGCCGGACGTGGACTCCTTCTAAATTTTACAACTATCGGCTTTACAACTTCACTCCATATAGAGAGCAGGTCCAGTAGCTCAGACTCCGAAAAGACCATATGAAGATCAAGGTAGTTCTGTTTTACGGCCGTCAAGAAAGCTTGAGTTCTGCTACGCGTACTTAGCTTGATACAAATGTGGTGCAGGTGCATCTTTACGGTGTTGA
>SMTZ1_10000493_pt1 | contig 36698 bp, 36 predicted proteins | sample DeeMarSWOR136_30_FD_25667 | JGI IMG/M metagenome (IMG submission 25667)
CCCAGATGGCGATCAACAACCCCCTCCTCGAGGATTCCTCTATAGAGGGAGCAAAGGGCGTTCTAGTGAACGTAACCGGAGGCAACGATCTCTCCCTATTTGAATATGACGAAATCGTGAAGCTCGTCACCAGTACTGCAGATCGGGATGCCATGATCATTGCAGGGATGGTGATCAACGGTTCCATGAACAACGAAGTGCGAGTAACCGTCATAGCGACCGGTTTTGTAAAGAACAGGGAGGTCAAGGATACAGGAGACGGTATCAAGGGATTCGAGGTATATCCATTGAAGGATTTCGAGCCGAAGCGTCAAAAACACCAAGTGACAGGGGAGCTTCCAATCATCGACGGAAATGCGATCAGGAGAAAGTACAGAGATGACGATTACGACGTTCCCGCATTCCTGAGGAGAAAAGCTGATTAGGAAAACCCCCTCAGAACAGTTTCTCTACAAGTATTCTGACACAGGACGTTTTCGAATCGCAGTGTGCTACCCAAACTCCTACTATGTCGGGATGAGCAACCTCGGATTTCATTCCCTCTATCACAGAGTTTCCTCATTCCATGGCGTGCGGGCAGCCCGGTTCTTCCTCGAGAGAGACGGCCGTATGTATTCGCCGGAAGCGCAGGACCCGAGGAAGGGAGACTTCCTCATGAGAAGAGGAAGTCTCAATGGTTTTGACGCGATTTTTTTCACGGTTTCCTTTGAACTCGACTATATCAACCTACTCAAAATGCTCTTCATGTCCTCTATTCCCCTCCTCGCGGCAGAAAGGGATGGAAAAAGGCCGATCATCCTGTGCGGGGGAATTGCACCCACTGCGAACCGACACCTCCTCTCCCCGATATGTGATATTCTATTTGCGGGTGACATGGAGAGAGGGCTCACAGAGATACTTGAAGCTCTCTTTGTGTGGGAGTTTCGAGGAGTCGACGGTTTTTTCAGCTCCGTGACTGGAATTAAAGGGGTGACACTGGACCTGGAGAATAAAAGCGAAACGGTGAGGGCGGTAGAAGTGCACATAAAAAACCCTGCACACTCGGTCGTTGTGACCGATACGACGGAGTTTGCACGCATGTTTCTCATCGAAATTATTCGCGGATGTAGAAACACCTGCACTTTCTGTATGACGCGATGTGCTGCAGACCCGCCGCGTCCGGCTAATAAAGAATCCGTGCTTGAGCACGTGAAACGGGCGCTCCCTTTGACAAAGAAGGTTGGTCTCGTTGGTCCCGTTCTTACAGATCATCAGGACCTACCCTCAATCGTGCGAGAGATCAACTCGATGGGCGGCACCGTGTCTTTCTCATCCTTCAGGGCGGATCACTTCATAGAGGAAATCGCCTCCCTCGTTGAGAGGAACGGCCAGAAAACCGTCACCTTTGCACCGGAGACAGGTTCCGAGGAGCTCAGAAGAAAAATTGGAAAAAGACTTAGAAATGATCAGCTCTTGAAGGCGGTCTCGAATGCGCTCGCACACGGCGTAAGAAGAGTACGCCTCTATTTCATGTACGGTTTGCCCGGTGAGCATGAACGGGACATTCTCTCCATCGTTGATCTTGTAAGAGAAACCGTAGTTCTTCTTCACGGATCTGGCTTACGCCTTCATTTGAGCGTCAACCCATTCATACCGAAGAGAGGAACTGCTCTTTCCCTGCAGCGTCCTCGCCCTGTGAGTTACTATCGGAAGGCACAGGAAGTCCTCAGACAGGAACTTGTCGGTCTGAGAGGGGTCGAGCTCAAATTCGAACCGCTCAAACAGCTCTACCTACACTCCCTCCTCTCAATCGGGGACAGGGAAACGGGTATTCAGCTCTGCAGGTTTTTTAAGAAAGGAGCGTTGTCTGAGTTTTCGAAGCAGGCGGAGGAAAGGGTACTGAATGGATACACACTCCCGTGAAGTCGAAGACACCCTGTGGATCACGAGGTTTATCGATTTCCTCTACCTGGAGCGAAACCTCTCTATGAATACGGTGAGTTCTTACAAATCGGACCTCAAGCTCTTTTCTGCCTTTGTGCAGAGTGAAAACAGTGGTGGCCTCAAGGAGGTGGACCAGCAGACGATTTTTCGCTACCTTATTTTTTGTCAGAAAACGCGGCTTCAGGCTAAAACCCTCTCACGCTACCTCTCCTCGATCAGGGCTTTTTACCGATTTCTCCTCGACGAAGGCGTGATCGAAGAGGCTCCCACGATAAACCTCGCCTCTCCGCGCATCAGTCGGAATCCTCCCGAATACCTCACTCTGGAAGAGGTTGACCTGTTGCTGAGCGTTCCAGAGCAGAGTACGCCGATCGGCCTCAGGGATAGGACAATCATAGAGCTCCTGTACTCCTGCGGCCTGAGAGTTACAGAACTGGTTATGCTTCATAAGGAAAATGTTCACTTCGATGAAGGGTTTATCCTGGTATACGGAAAGGGGAGAAAGGAGCGTATACTCCCTTTTGGAAAACGTGCACACGACCTTCTCAAGCGGTACGCACAGTGGGGTCGCGACCAACTCCTCAGAGGAAAGATCCGGGATGAGTTATTCCTGAGTCGCCTCGGTGAGCCGCTGAGTAGAAAGGGAGTGTGGAAGATGATCAAGGGCTATGCGCGGCAAAGCGGCATAGAAAAAAACATAAAGCCACACATACTGCGCCATTCCTTTGCAACACACCTCATTCAGAATGGTGCTGACCTCAGGGCTGTACAGGAGCTGCTCGGCCACGCAGATATCTCTACAACCCAGATTTATACCCACCTGGACAGAGGAACTCTCATCGACATTCACAAAAAACACCACCCGCTGAACAGGCTCTCGAGAGATAAGGGTTGACGTTTTAAAAATAGAAGAAATATTCTTTTCCTAGACGGATGTCCTGAGAGGAAAGTGAACAATGAACGAAAGGGCGGTGAAAAATATCGGAATGAACAGCCTGAGACTTCTCGAGTATGAAAAGGTGCTTGTGCTGGTCAAGGAATACTGTATATCGGAATACTCGAAGGAAAAGCTCCTTTCGATAAAGCCTTTAACCGAACGGGAAAAGATCGAAAGAGTGTTCTCAGAGATGAGGGAAGCGCTTTTTGTGCTTTCAAAGGGTGTACAGCTCAGCCTCCAGTCTGTGCACGATACAAAAGACCTCCTCTCACGCTCTTTGATCGAGAATAACTACCTCGATCCAGATGAAATACTACGCATCAGGGAAAATATCGTTACCTTTTCTATGCTGAAACGGAGACTCTCTCCCTTTGCCAGAGACATCCCCCTCGTTACCCGAAAGCTTGCAGAAATGAGGATTCCGGTAAGCTTGAGGGAGAGAATCGATGCCATACTTGATGAGCACGGAAACGTTAGGGAGGATGCCACTTCCCGGCTTGCCGAGATCCTACAGAAGCTCAGGAATATTCGGGAGGAGATAGAGAGGACCCTGGAGGGCTACTTTCAATCCCAGGAAACAAAGGGTATTTTCCAGGAGCGGCACATCACTCTGAAGGACGACAGGTATGTCATTCCCGTAAAGCATAACTTCAAAGGGAGGATACCAGGGGTCATTCACGCCCAATCCGGGAGCGGAGAGACCGTATTCCTGGAGCCCTTCACCATCACGTCGAAGAACAACGAGATGAAGCTCCTCCAGAAGGAACGGGAGCTTGAACTGCGAAGGATTCTCGTTTCCCTCACTTCAGAGATTGGGAAGCACCGTCAGGAGCTGCTCGAGATTCAGGAGAAGCTTGCGGAGTTCGACATTCTCCACGCGAAATGTCAGTTCCTGAAGGACTTTTCCTGTACGATTCCTGAGTTCAGCGATATCAGGGAAATACGGCTGACCGATGCCCGTCACCCGCTCATACAGGGGAAGGTGGTGCCCATTGATTTCTCTATAGACAGCAGAGTGGTGGGAGTGGTCATCACAGGTCCCAATACCGGAGGGAAGACGGTCACTCTCAAAACCATAGGGCTCTTCGTACAGCTCGCGCAGGCCGGCTTTCCTGTTCCTGCGAAGGAGTTGAAGACTTATATTTTTAAAGAAGTGTGCGCCGATATCGGCGACGAACAGTCCATTGAGCAATCCCTCTCCACTTTCTCCGGGCACATAAGAAATATCAAGAGAATCGTGGATGAGGCAGAAGAGAACAGCCTCATCCTGTTAGATGAGCTCGGTGCTGGGACGGACCCGATTGAGGGGGGAGCGCTCGGCACAGCGATCCTGGATCACCTGGTGAGCAGGAACGTTCTCACTATCGTGACCACTCACTTCAGCACCGTTAAAATGTACGCTCTGAGTAACGAAAAAGTAAGTGTTGCCTCTGTGCAGTTCGACTCCGAAACATGCAGACCTACCTACACACTTATCATGGGTATTCCCGGCAGGAGTAATGCCCTTGACATAGCACGATACCTCGGGCTCAAAGGGGCGATACTCAAGAACGCACTCGCCTATCTCAGCGAAAAAGACAGGTCGATCGATAGGATATTTCGAAATCTCGGTAAAATGGAGATTGGTCTGAGCAGGAGGGAAAAGACACTCAAAGGTGAGGAAAAGAAGCTAAATGATCTCATTGAGCGCTATAAGAAAAAGCTTGCAGAGGTCGGAGAAAAGGAGCGATTTATCAGGGCAGAATACAGAAGTGAGCTCGAGGATTTGCTTGCGAGCTACAGCAGCAGGCTTGAAAAACGGATCCAGGAGATACGGACGGAAGGGCCCAGCAGAGAACGTATTAAAGGAGCGCGGGAAGAAAGAGAAAGGGTAGAAAGAGAGTTCAAAGACTATGTAAACAGCAGGGCGGTTTCTGAAAATGAAGAGGCGCCCCCAAAACTGCGCCCCATCAGCATCGGAGACTCTGTACGCGTGCAGTCAGATTATGGGGCTCCCCTGAAGGGGGAGGTCATCGATAAAAGGGGAAGTACGCTGATTGTTCAGGCAGGTATTTTCAGGATTACCGTTGATGAGCGTGGCGTAGAGTTGGAAGACACCGGGTCAGATGAAACCCGTAAGGGCTGGGATTACGAGCTTTCGAACCCGCCAGTCGAGCAATACGAGTGTGACATCCGAGGGATGCGCTACGCGGAGGCGATGGATGAGGTGGTGAAGTTCCTCGACAATGCAGTTCTCAAGAATATGAGCAAAGTCTCGATCGTTCATGGAATGGGAACTGGAGCCCTCAGGCAAGGAGTGTGGGAATTACTGCGGAAGAGCAGCGTTGTTGAACATTTCGAGTATGCGCACCCGGACCAGGGAGGGTACGGGTGTACCATCGTTACCCTAAAGGCTTGAGTTTTTCTTCACTGGCAGTTATCTTATGCAATATTCGCTCAGACGAGGTGCCGGAATGGACGAGACGTTTTGGGACAGGAAGATCGAAACGATCGACAGGGAAAGCCTCGGGAAACTCCAGCTCGAGCGATTGAACAGAACACTCAAGCATGCTGCGGAATCACCCTACTACAGAGGTCGCATTCCTGAGAGGGTGAAGAACCTCTCCGTGCTTAACGATCTGCCCTTTACTACAAAGACCGATCTCAGGAACAGTTTTCCCGGAGGAATGCTTGCGGTTCCCATGGAGGAGATCGTGCGTGTGCACTCTTCATCAGGGACAACGGGGAGGGCAACCGTCGTCTACCATACGAGACACGATTTAGAGAACTGGGCGGAGACGATCGCACGCAGCATGCATATGGCCGGTGTGAGAAAAAAGGATGTTTTTCAGAATATGATGGGGTACGGCCTGTTCACCGGTGGTCTGGGATTTCACTACGGGGCTGAAAGAGTAGGAGCGCTCACCATTCCCGCATCTTCGGGAAACTCCAAGCGACAGATCAGGCTCATGCGGGACTTCAACACCACAGTGATACATATAACTCCCAGTTACGCATTGCACCTCTTCACCCTTTTTCAGGAAGAGGGAATTAATCCGAAGGAGGACCTTCATCTCAGGATTGCTTTTCTCGGCGCAGAACCGCACAGCGAAGAGACACGGGCGCGTGTTGAAGAGCTCTACGGCATTGCGGCCTTCAACAGCTACGGTCTATCGGAGATGAACGGTCCAGGCGTCGCCTTCGAGTGCAAGGGAAGGGATGGAATGCACGTGTGGGAGGATCACTTCCTCCTGGAAATCATCGATCCTGCAACGGGAAAGGTACTCAATGACGGGGAAGAAGGAGAGCTCGTATTTTCCACTCTCCAGAGAGAGGGGATGCCTATAATCCGTTACCGTACCGGAGACATAGCCAGGGCTTATCCGGAAAGGTGCCCTTGCGGAAGGACTCACCGGAGGATTTCCCGAATTAAGGGGAGAACCGACGACATGCTCATTATCAAGGGGGTCAACTTCTATCCAATGCAAATCGAAAAGGTTCTCATGGACATCCCTGAAGTGGGAAACAACTACGTGATCGAGCTCGAGACAGTTGATTACCTTGACAACGTTAACATTAAAGTAGAAGTCCGTCCGTCCATCTTTCATGGGGACCTTGAAGAGCTGGATCAGCTGAAAAGAAGAATATCAGAGAATCTTAAAAACGAGATCCTCATATCCCCGAAGATCACCTTTGTTGAGCCTAATTCTCTGCCTAAGAGCGAAGGAAAAGCGGTGCGGGTTTTGGACAGGAGAAATATATCGAAATAAAAGGAGGGGCCATGGCTTCGCAGGTCACGGTTTTTGTAGAGAACAAGCCAGGAAGGATATCTCATATCGCCCGTATCCTGGGAAAAAACGGCATCAACATACGGGCAATTACGATTGCTGATCGTGGAGAGTACGGCCTTATCAACATCATTACCGATGATCCGGATCGTGCCTATGAGGTGCTCCTGGAGGAGGGGTTCAGCGTTACTCGTAAATATGTGATCGGGGTTCTGATGAAAGATCGTCCCGGGGCTCTCGCAGACGTGACTGAATATCTCAACGAGAACGGGATCAACGTTGCAAATGCTTATGGCTTCATCCTCAAGGAAGGAGACCGGGCTGTTCTCATTCTCGAAGTCGACGATTTTGACAGGGCTGAAGAGCTTATCAGCAGTGGTGGATTTCATACACTCACACGGGAAGAACTGCAAAATCTCTGAAGGAAAACTCATCTACACGTACATCCTTTTACTTTCTCCCAAAACTGCTCCAAGAAGCACTGATCGGGTATATGATGAAGCCCCTCCTTTCGGAAGGAATGAGCATAAATTCTGGTATTTTTTTATACTATTTGACAAATGAAATCAGTCAAATTAATATAATGATCAACTCTCATCGGCAAAAGGAGTCATACAAATGGCAGATACCAAGATGCCCCATCCCGGTCACGAAGAGCACCTTTGCTACCTGCAGAACGTCGGTTTTCTTTTAAAGAACTGGGATGACTATAAAAAACTGGTGAAGAATCCGCAGTACATATGTAAAGCCTGTGGAAGGACCGCGGAGAGCGAAAAAAATCTGTGCGCTCCTGAAAGATTGTAAGGTGCAGGAGTCTATCCTATAGTTTTTCGATCCTGATTCATAGAGAGGATGAATATTTCTTTGCGTAGAGGGCGCCTTCTGGAGCTTTATCACTGTATGTGAAATAGCGAGAAAAGCACGGCACATCCTGTTTTCCGGATGGTGGAGCAAGGAGCACAATTTTTCGTAGATTGAGGAGATTCTAATGGCGGATCTATCGACAGTATACATGGGTTTACAGCTGAGAAATCCACTCATTGTTGCAAGCTGTAGCCTCTCCAAGAACTTGGATGGGATTCGACGTATAGAAGAGAGCGGCGCAGGGGCCATTGTACTCAAGTCTCTCTTTGAAGAGCAGATACAGAAGGAGATGGTGGATGATATCGAGCAGTACATCGGACCAAGCTGGCACTCCGAGGCCTACGATTATGTGAACAAAATGGGCATGGAGCTCGGCCCGAGGGAGTACCTTACACTGATCGAAGAATCCAAGAAATCGGTGGGTATTCCGATCATCGCATCACTCAACTGTGTATCCACGGGTTGGTGGAAAGACTACGCGAAACAGATAGAATCGGCAGGTGCAGATGGACTGGAATTGAACATAGCCCTTCTCCCCCACAATGTGAAAAAGAGCAGCGAGGATATCGAGAATATCTACTACAAGGTCCTGGAGAGAATAAATGAGATCATCCGCATTCCAGTAGCAGTGAAGATTGGTCCTTACTTTACCTCACTCACGCAGTTTGCGAGCGAGCTCAACAAGCGCGGCGCAGCTGCCCTTGTTCTTTTCAATAGGTTCTATCAGTTCGACATTAACATCGAAAAAAGGACAATTGTCGGCGCAAACCATCTCAGCACATCCGGAGAAATGAGCCTCCCGCTTAGATGGATTTCCCTTCTCTTCGGTCAGGTTGAGTGTGACCTTTCAGCAACAACCGGTATTCACAACAGCGAGAGTGTTATCAAACTCGTCTTTGCCGGTGCTCAGTCGGTGCAGCTCTGCTCTGTTCTCTACAAGAAAGGGGTAGAATACGTGGGGACTATTTTAAATGAAACAGAGAAGTGGCTCGATAAGCATGACATACAATCCCTCGACCAGATACGGGGTACGTTGAGTCAGGCTGAGAGCACCAGTCCCGAGCTCTACGAAAGGCTCCAGTACATCAAGGCCCTGGTAGGAATTGAGTAGCGTTTTACCGCGATTTCTTCGTGCATCCTGCACATTGGCGTTTTTATTTGAAATCTGCACGAAACCGATCTGTTAGTAAAGAAGTAGTGCCCGGGTATTCGATTCTGTTCCTTTTTAATTTTCTATTCCTTCCCATTCCTGATCTATTAATTCCTGATCTATTAATTCCTGATCTATTAATTCCTTCAAACAGTTTCGGAAGTATGATATAATAGCCGACAGTGCTGTCAAAGTCAGTATTCAAAGGTAATGAAAATTAGCTTTTAATCTTGTGCTATCTGCTTATTCGGTTGGTACTGCCAAGCCTTTATCAAGCGTTTCAGGATGATGTTCTATTTATCTTTTTAAAAGTGTATTTTCATACTAATCTGTATTCGAGAGGGAGAGGGGGGAGCGGCAATGGCAGAGAAGGGTTACAGAACCGAAAGCGATTCCATGGGGAAGATGCAGGTACCCGAGGATGCGTACTGGGGGGCGCAGACACAGCGGGCATACCTGAACTTCCCTGTGAGCGGTATCCGCTTTTCCCAGAGATTTATCAGAGCTTTGGGTATGGTCAAGCTTGCCGCGGTACAGGTGAATATGCAGCTCGGACTTCTGGATAGGGAGAGGGGAAACGCGATCGCAAAGGCAGCCTCAGAGGTGACTCGGGGAAAGTTCGACGATCAATTCATCCTTGATATCTTTCAAACCGGTTCTGGAACCTCCACGAACATGAACGCCAACGAGGTGATTGCAAGCAGGGCAAACGAGCTGCTCGGGGGAAAGGTCGGTGCCCGGGCTCCCGTACACCCAAACGATCACGTGAACATGGGGCAGTCAAGCAATGATGTGATACCGACCTGCATCCACATCTCGGCACTGGAGGGGCTGAAGCAGGAGCTGCTCCCATCGCTTAAAGTGCTCAGAAGCACTCTCGCCGGGAAAGCGGAGGAGTTCGATGAGGTCGTCAAGATTGGAAGGACGCATATGCAGGACGCGACCCCTGTGCGTATGGGACAGGAGTTCGGTGGCTATGCGAGCATGATCGAGCACGGGATAGGCAGAATCGAAAATACCATTGGAAACCTGTCTGAACTTTCGATCGGTGGCACAGCAGTGGGGACCGGGATAAATACCCATCCCGAGTTTGCGCGTGGAATGGTGGAGAAGCTGAGCGAGATGACCGGGCTTTCCTTTGTTGAGGCAAAAAACCACTTCGAAGCGCAGGGTTCGAAGGACGCGGTAGTGGAAACCAGCGGTGCGCTGAAGACGCTTGCCGTGAGCCTCATGAAGATCGCCAACGACGTACGTTTCCTCGGCTGCGGTCCCCGTTGCGGGATTTCCGAGCTTCAGCTTCCTGCGGTACAACCCGGCTCCTCAATAATGCCAGGAAAGGTGAATCCGGTGATCGCAGAATCAGTATGTCAGGTTGCCGCTCAGGTCATTGGCAATGACGCAACCATCACCATTAGCGGGCTCATGGGCAATCTGGAGCTAAACGTGATGATGCCGGTCATGGCTTACAATCTCCTCCAGTCAATCGAGATACTTTCCCGGGTGTCACGGATTTTCGCAGAGAAGTGTATAGCCGGTTTAAAGGCAAACGAAAAAAGGATTATAGAGTTCCTCGATAAAAGCCTTGCACTCTGTACCGCCCTCAGTCCCTACATCGGCTACGATGAGGCGAGCAGGATTGCGAAGGAAGCCTTCGAGACCGGTAAGACGATCAGTCAGATTGCTCACGAGAAGAAAATACTCTCCGATGAAGAGTTAGAAGAGATACTTGATCCAAGAAGGATGACCTAATGGGGAAATGGGCTCTTCAAAAGATCGATAGAACATTATCCAGAATTGCTCGTTACAAGCTTGGCGGTGCTCTGCGGTACAAAAGTACCGCCCGTATAAATAGAAAGCATAAGAAAAATTGCCCATTTTTATTTCCTTTGATTGCTCCCTCGGAAAAAGAAACATGTTCAAGAGGCCAATCCTGAACGTCCTGAATATCAATGGGACAGAGGCATTTTCGGATAAAAGATGTAGGGCCGAGCATCAGGACCTGCTTGTTTTCATTCAACTCGCATCCCGTTCTTAAGGCATATACCCTAAACTTCATAGAGAGCTTCTCTCTTTATGTTATTTTCTTGAAATAATTGTTCCTGGTTGTAAAATAGGGAAAGAGCCATTACAGTAGGGGAGAAGGAGTAATAGAATGAGGGTTGCGAGGACATTTTTTTTGCTTGGGTTTCTAATATCTGCACACGGGTATCTGTATTCCGCTGATCAGCGGGATGTTCTCTTCCAGGTATCAACGATTGGTTCTCTATTAAAGGGATTATACGACGGGAACATGAGCTGTGGAGAGTTGAAACAGCACGGCGACTTCGGACTCGGAACTTTCGACCACCTCGACGGGGAGATGATTGTTGTGGATGGCATGGTGTTTCAAATAAGGTCCGACGGAAAAGCGCTCCCGGTACCTGACGGAATAACAACTCCTTTCGCAGTGGTAACCTTTTTTGATCGGGATTCATCCATGGTCTTGGAACGGCCGATGGATTACGTCAACCTACAACATTTTCTCGATACGTCTATTCAAACGAGAAATATACCTTATGCGTTGAAAATCGAGGGGAAGTTCACCTACATGAAAACGCGAAGTGTTCCGAAGCAGAACAAGCCATATCTACCTCTCGTAGAGGTAATCAAAGTGCAACCGGTATTTCAGTTTCGTGATGTGCCGGGTGTTATGGTAGGGTTTCGGAGCCCCGATTATCTCGAAGGGGTGAACGTACCCGGGTATCATTTCCACTTTATAACCGATGACAGGAGCGCAGGTGGGCATGTGCTCGAATGCCTGATTGAACGCGTTATTATTACAATTGATAGTACACCGAACTTCTTCATGGCACTTCCGGAGGACGATACATTTTTTCAAACAGACTTTGGTGAGAAAGCGAATGCAGCAGGGATAAAAATGGAGTGACTGTGTGATTATCCCAGTAATATTGGAGACTGCAAGGCTTCGGCTTCGCCCTTTTACTGCGGGTGATAGAAAAGATTTCTCTCGGTTCATGACAAACAATGTCGTCACACAATACCTCAACTTCTTACCGGCGCAGAGAACTGAAGAAGGAGCAGAAGATCTGCTCGATCAGGTCATGGACTCCTACGGGACTGATAGGCCTATTTTTTCCCTGGTCATAGCTGAAAAGGCGAAAAACCGCTTTATCGGTTCCTGCGGGTTTACGCCGCTCGATGATGAGAAAAATCTTGAGTGCTACTATGCCCTGCTCCCAGAATACTGGGGGAGAGGATATGCGACAGAAGCGGTGTCAAAGCTGATTGAGTATGCATTTGAGATGCTGGATGCCTCATCCGTTTCTGCGTACACGAGTATAAAGAACAGGAGGGCATGGGGAGTTGCCCAAAGATGCGGAATGAAGGATATGGGTCCAGTGCGGTATCGAAAGCTGCCTGGAAAGAAATTTTCTATTACGAGAGTTGAGTATCTGAATTGTAGTTTCCTTAACGGAAGGGATGACGTATACTTTGGTTACTAGATATGAAAGGGGAAGACAAGGTGTGCCCGATAAATGAGCGGGATCCTTATCGATTGGCCCAGGCTCCGTTTCAGTAGATATCGAATATACTTCAGGAATGAATGATTAGTCCTTCCAGTATACGTCTCCTGCAACGAGATTTTTAAAACGCGCGCGGATTTTCTCATCCTGGTCAGGTGAGAACACCGCAGGATTCTCCTTGGTCAAAATCGACCGTGCTATCTCAAGCGCCCTCGCCGAAGCATCTTTACTGCCCTTTTCTTCCCAGATGGGTCGCATATCACGGTTTGCAACTTCAGGATAGAAAGAGGTTTTTCGCATGTATTGAATAGTATGCTGAGAGTCCATATAGTTTCCCCCAGGCCCTACTTCCCTGATGAGATCGAGGGCGATTTGCTCCCTGCTGAACTCAAAACCCCGATTGATCCGTTTTAGCATAAGAGCGATCTCATTGTCGATCACGGCCTTTGCATAATCAAACGCCATGAGGCTTCCGAGGAGACCTCCCATGTTGAAGAGGTCGGTCCCTGCCAGATACGCCGCAGTCACGTTCATTCCGGTTTCATAACCGGACTGTGCGTCGTTGACATGCGCGTTGGTGAGACCGATGTACCCTCCGGAGGGCACGTTGTAGAGACGTGCCATTTGCGAGTGCCCGATCTGGAGGATACCGGTTTCTATCGCACCAGGTGCGTAGCTCCCGGTACGCATGTCCGCCACGGTAGAGAGCACTGCGTAGATAAGGGGAGTTTCGGGCTGGATCATCTGCTGGAGGATGCTCAGGCCGAGGAATTCCGCGTTTCCCAGTGCAAGCGTGCCCGTCAGGGTCATTGGGGCAGTGACCCCTGCATTGGGGACGATCGTTCCGTAAACCGGGAGCCTGTTTTCGGTGAGAAAGATGACCGCTTCTGTGGATTCTACATCCATGGTGAGAGGGGATATCACGGGACAGTAGTGATGGTTGATGAGCGGATGCTCCTTGTAGGCGTCTTTGCCACCGGCGATGAGCATGCCAAGCTCTAGCACGTCCAGGAGGTCCGACATGTTCGGTGTGTTGCTGCGTACGGGCTTGAGACAATTTTTCAGGGCAGGGTAAAAACGGGAGATACTGAATTGTCTTTTAGGAGCGTTCTCTGCGAGGGTGGATATGGAGAACACGTCGTAACCGGGAAGCTCGTTGATGAGAAAGGCGATGTTGGCGATATCCGTTGAGGTTGCTCTGCGTTCAATGCCAGTTTCAGGATCGATGATGTTCGGTGCAGAGCTCCCTGTCACCACGAGCGGCCGATTTTCCGGAATCGTTCTATCGAACGCCGGGTCCCTCCCCCTGAAGGTAAACCGGGGAATAAACATCCTGATATGATTTTCCACCACTTTTCGTGGCAACTTGACCACTCCTCTCTCGGGATCTAGCAGTGCTCCGTGATCGACAAAGATATTCAGGGCCCGCTCGTTTCGGACGAGAATCCCTACCTGCTCGAGGATTTCAAGAGAAGCCTCATGGACCTTGTCCACTTCATCCGGTGTTAAAAGCTCTGTAAATTTCATCTATTTCTCCCGGTGCGAAGAATATGAAACGAACCTTTCCGCTCTCTTAATCAATTGCTTCTCTGCGCTCGGTCCCATAATGCTCAATTTTTCCCTATCTGTATTGCTCCACTCGTTGTTTTCACCTTCAGAGAGCCAAGGCCTTCCCCGATTTTACCCTCGAGGCGTCCCCTCTCTTCCCTCTGTACGGTCATGGGGAAATCGCAGGATATCCTCCCACTAACCGAACGAAGGGAGACTTCGGCACTGAAACGCTCATCAGCACGAATCTTGATTGATCCCGATACGGAACCCAGTTCCATGGAAGCACCAGGTTCGATGTTGGAAATTGTTCCCCCTATGCTTCCTGAAACGGTTTGTGCGGTAAGCATTCTCCCCTGAAATAAAAAGGTAATGGAGCCGCTCGTGCTCTCCACGGTGAGGTCGGAAGAAAGGTCGGTGAAAATCCTTCCCGAGACGGTTCTCAGCTCCTGGCAGACACCCGGATGGATACCGAAAAGCTCTATGCTTCCGCTCACGCTCTCCGCTTTGATATGGCCCACTCGTTCTGGAATGAAAATCTCAAAGGATACTATACCCTGATTTCCTGTCGGTGCGTTTCGCTTTATGATCAGGTTTTCTCCCCTAGTTTCAATCGTAAGCTCCAGTTCCCGGATGCTCCTTGGGGTGGGTCCCATTTTCCTGAATTTGATAAGGTAGTAATCTTCGTCCCACCCATCGATCCTGATTTTTCCTGCCACATTTGAGATCGAGATATTCCTGTAATAGCCGTGCACCGTGCGTTCGCCTTCACTCTCTGGCAGGCTCTCTGAATATTTGTCCCCAAGGTCAAATCTCCATCGGAAAATCGGATGGGTTCGATGGCTAAATTGGATGCTCTGACGTACGATCAGGAACAGAGAGACTATGATGATGATTAATGTGGCAAGACCGAAGACAATCCCGATAATATGTGCCCGCTGCCCCCTATTTTTCGTCTTTTTCATTTTCCATCCTTTCCAGCTCCCTTTTGATGAGAGTTTCCTCGAGCCGTTTGAGACCGCCTCCCTTGAAGATGTAGGCGTTCAGAAAATTGATGAAAACAAATATCCCCCAGATAAGTGCAATGTAGAGCCACCACTGGCGTCCTCTGCTGAAAATATTGTTAATTACAGCAAGTGCAATAAGCACACAGACGTAGACGATGAAATGCCTGATGAAGGATACCTTGTTCCTCGCGATCTTCTGTGCCATTTCATACTTCCGCTCTTTTTCTTCCATTATGTACCTCCTTATCTTTCGGTACAAAACTCTTGTTGTTTTATATTGCATTACAATTGACTGCCAGTCAAGCAATTATAAATCGCTTGTCCAAAGTCTCTTTTTCGATATACACTCTTGGTGGATCGAAAAGCTGTGTACATGACTGGAGGCTATTCCATGAAAAGAGCGATAAGGGCAGCTGCGGTACAGTTTGAGCATACTCCGGGCAACAGGGAGGTAAACTTTTCCAAGATTGACGGTTTTATTGCTCAAGCCCGTGAGCGGAAAGTGGAGGTCATTGTATTTCCTGAGTGCTGTATCACGGGGTACTGGTTTTTACGTCACCTTTCAAAACAAGAACTTTGTAACCTCGCAGAGCCTATTCCAGAGGGGAAGTCATCGAAGGCACTGATCGAGCGGGCGCAGCATGCGAGGATGATAATCGGAGCGGGGCTTGTTGAAATCGCAGAAGACGGAAAGCTGTACAACACCTATGTGGTGGCGCTTCCCGACGGGAGAGCTTTCCGGCATCGGAAAATCCACTGCTTTGTCAGCGATCACCTCGATTCCGGCTCAAAGCACACGGTATTTGATACCGATCTTGACTTGAAGATGGGAGTGCTCACCTGTTATGACAACAACATCGGTGAAAACGTAAGGATGACCGCTCTGATGGGAGCGCAGGTTCTGCTCGCTCCCCATCAGACAGGAGGATGTCGTTCGACCAACCCCCACACAATGGGATTGGTCCCCCGGCACCTGTGGGACAATCGTGCGCAGGATCCCGAAGCTGTGGAGAGTGAGTTTCGTGGTCCGAAAGGGAGGGGGTGGCTCATGAGATGGCTCCCGACAAGGGCCCATGACAATGGAATTTTTTTAATATTCAGCAACGGCGTCGGAATTGATGATGACGAGATTCGAACCGGTGGGGCCATGATCATAGATCCCTACGGGAGAATACTCGTGGAGACATGCAGGGCTGATGATGACATGGTGGTTACTGATCTGGATCTATCCCTCCTTGTGGAGAATACCGGACAGCGCTGGATCAGGACCCGCCGGCCTGAGCTCTACGGTCCGCTCGTAAAGCCCACGGGCCTTGAAATGGAGACTAGAGCCGTCCGATTCGATCAAAAAGGAGTGTAGCGATAAAATGGTCGTTGCAAAGGCAATGCTATTTTGATACAATGATTATTAATCCACTTTCACTCTCATGTCAAGGGGGTAGACGGTATGAAGCTCTATCTCGCACAGCATGGTGAAGCAAAATCGGAAATTCAGGACCCAGAGCGTCCACTTACGGAAAATGGAATCTTCAATGTCCGCAGGGTTGCCGCGTATATCACGAAGAACACGGATGCACGCGTTCATTCGATTTTTCACAGCGGGAAGAAGAGATCGTTGCAGACCGCAGAGATATTCGCTGAATTGCTGAAGCCGCTTAAGGGGTTGCAGCTCGGAAAGGAGCTGGGACCGAACTCACTCCCCTGGGGATGGGTCGAACGCCTCTCACAGATACAGGATGATATCATGATCGTAGGGCATCTTCCCCACCTGCAGAAACTCAGTGCCCTTCTGCTATGTCAGGATGACACAAAGCCGATCATCCAGTTTCAGAAAGGGGGTGTCATATCTCTGAATCGGAATGAGTCGGGCATCTGGTCGATTGAATGGATTGTTACATCCCACATCGTCCCCTTTATCCAATGAACAGGCCGTCGTATCCTCGACCCTTCAGTGTCAAAGAGTCTCACGCGCCATATCAGTTTCCATTATCCGATGATGAGCACTGCAGCACCCTCGATCATTCCCATACGCAGTGCTTCTAACGCTTCATTTGCCTTTTCCAGTGGAAACTCCTGTACACGGGTATGAATAGGCAGTCGGGAAACGAGCTTCATGAACTCTTCACCATCACTTCGGGTCAGGTTTGCCACGGAACGGACGATACGCTCCTCCCAGAGAATCCTGTAGGGGAAGGATGGGATGTCGCTCATGTGAATTCCCGCGCACACTACGAGACCGCCCTTTCTCACAGCCCGGAGCGCTGCGGGGACAAGTCCACCCACGGGAGCGAATATGATCGCCGCATCGAGCTTTTCAGAAGGGGAGTCCAGAGAACCGCCCGCCCACGCTGCTCCAAGGGACAGAGCAAATTGCTGTCCTTGGCTATCTCCCGATCGTGTAAAGGCATATACCCTTCGATCCTGGCCAATCGCGAGCTGGATGAGAATGTGGGCCGCTGCTCCAAATCCGTATAGACCAAGGCGTTCAGCTTCTCCCGTCATCCTGTAGGACCTGTAGCCGATAAGGCCTGCGCAGAGGAGTGGTGCAGCATGGGCGTCAGAGTAGCGATCAGGAACGGGAAAACAGAAGCCCTCGTCACAAATGGCAAACTGCGCGAAACCGCCGTCCAGGGTGTATCCAGTGAAAAGCGGATCCTCACAGAGGTTCTCCATCCCCATACTGCAGTAGGTGCACTCCCCGCACGTATGACCGAGCCAGGGGATACCGACTCTGTCGCCTTCATGATACTTCGTTGCACCTTTCCCTTTCGCCTTAACTGTGCCCACGATTTCGTGGCCTGGTACCAGGGGAAGCTTTGGTGAGGGCAGATCGCCATCCACTACGTGAAGATCGGTGCGACAGACGCCGCAGGCATTCACCTTCACGAGCACCTGTGAGGGGCCGGGTGCAGGTATGCGTATCTCTTTCAAGCGCAGCGGCACACCTTGTATTTCAAGAACCATTGCCTTCATGTAGAACTGAAACTCCTTTGCGAGAGTATTATCCCTCCGACTGAGCTCACCGGGTGCATGAACGCATATGCTGAACCGCACGCTCGATCATCATTTCCATACTAAACCCAGGATCGTACCCGAGTTTTTTCCGTGCACGGTCGTTCCTTAGCTCGTACGGCTCGATACCCTTTATCCTTGCACAGCCCCAGGGGACTCCGAGGCCTTCTGCAAGCCTGTCTATCACGTCAAGGTACCGGAAGGGTGCAGGACCGGCGAGGTTGTAGATGTCGTTTTTTACCGACTCATGACGTTCGATCCCCAGCAGGATTCCCTCGGCTATGTCTTCGGGGGCAGCGATCTGGTCGATCCCGGAATCTCCATTCTCCTGCAGAGGCGCGAAGACACCTTTTCCATTCGCAAGTCTTGGCCTGAGCCTCTCTCTATCCTCCTGGCTCATTCCCCCCTCCCAAAACTCATAGCTGTATATCCGGAGCAGCTCATCCACGTCCAAGGACCAGCAGATACGGACAATGAGCCAGGGGAGGCTGTAAAGCTTTCCGTAGCTTGTACACATGGACTCACAGACGATCTTGGCGAGGGCATAGAAGCGGGAGGGAAAGAGCTCGGTATCCTCCGTGATCGGCCCCGCAAACTTTCGCAGTCCTGTTGCGTACACGGCATCCGTACTCGCGTAGAGAAAAAGCTTCAGGTCATTCAGTGGATAGGATGCCTCGAGGAGATTGTAGGTCCCCCTTATGATGCTTTCAAAGAGTTGGTTGTTCTCCTTTTCGTACACCGCAGGCGGAAACATGTCCCACGCTGCAGCAAGATGGCAGATAAACCGGCAGCCCTTCACCGCCTCTTTCATCCCTTCCTGTTGGAGAATATCACCTTGGAAGAGCTCAAGTTTTTCGTGCTGAACATCAGGACTGTGCCTGTGAACGAGCGCCCTTACTTCATATCCGCTTTCCAGTAAGCGAGTGAGCACCCTTTTTCCGATGCGACCGGCACCACCGGTGAGAAAGACCTTTCCTTTCATGTTTACCTCCCCTCTGGGTGTTCCAGCAGGCCAAGCCCTGAAAGCCCTTCTCTGAGGGTCTTGCTCTCCTCTTCGGAGAGATCCCGGTCCGGACCTCTTACGCTCCCAGCAGGAATGCCTCTCAGGTTCAATGCCTTCTTGAATGAAGCGATATCCCGACCCTGGGCGAGCACACCTATGAGTCTGTCGATGAACCGCTGATGCTCACGCATTTCTTCCAGGTCGTCGCGTTCATGGGCCGCAAAGATGCGAACAAAGGGTTCGGGATAGGCAGACGCATTACCAGAAACAACACCCCTCACCCCCACGGAAAGCCCTGCAAGGATGAGGCTGTCACAGCCTAAAAACACCGAACACCTTCCCTGTGCGATTTTTACGAAACCGATTGTCTGAAAGATATCGGGATTGCTGTTTTTAACTCCTACGATACTCTCGATTCGAACCAAAAGCTTTTCAAAAAGGGTGAGACTCAGGTTGTTTGTTGTACACTGGGGGATATTATATATGAAGAGCGGATAACCGGGGATCGAATCGGAAATCGCACTGAAGTACTCGAAGAGCAACGCATCGTTGTAGCCGTAATAATAGGGTAAGACGACACCTGCAGCGTCCGCCCCGATCTTGCACGCATGCCGGGTAAGATCTATGGTGTCAGCCGTCGTGATAGATCCCGTATGAACAATGACCCTTGTCTTTCCTTTGAGCCTTTCAACCACCCTTTCTGCAACTATCTTTCTCTCATTGAGCGAAAGGAGCGGACCTTCACCTGTTGTTCCGCTGCAGAACACCCCATGTACCCCTTTTGAGGACAAAAAGTCACAGTACTGGTCAAGTGCATCCAGATCGATCCTGCTGCCATTATCTTTCAGTGGAGTGATCATTGCAACTATGACACCCTTCCATTCTCCTGCGGTCATTCTATTCCTCTCTTTGTCTTAGAGATTTCTCGATAATCCGTGCTCGCTCCAGGTCTTCCAGAGTATCCACACTGAAGGCGATATATTCCTGCTCTGTGAGTACTACCTTTATCCGATAGCCGTTCTCCAGTGCCCTCAACTGCTCAAGAGATTCTGTCTTCTCTAGGGATGTCTGGGGAATCCTTGAGAAGAGGAGAAGGAACTGTTTTGAATAGGCATAAATACCGATGTGCTCATAGGCGTGATACCCCACTCGGTACCGCGGGTAAGGTATGAGTGATCGTGAAAAATAGAGGGCAAAGTCATTGGAATCGGTCACTACTTTAACCACATTGGGATTGTCAAAATCCTCAGGTTCTGTGATCTCGTGCTTGAGGGTGCAGATATCCATCTCTTCTCCCTCAAGCAGTGGAGAGAGGATTTCGTCGATCATGCTCGCCCGGATGAAGGGCTCGTCTCCCTGGATGTTTACCACGACTTGAACATCATGTCGCTGCACCACTTCAGCCACCCTGTCTGTTCCGGTGGTATGATCCTTTGAGGTGAGTTCGACCTTTCCCCCGAACCTGCGAACGGCATCCATTACCCTCTCATCATCGGTTGCCACAATCACTTCGTCCAGCAGCGAAGATTGAAGTGAATTTTCGTATACGTGCTGTACCATTGCCTTCCCGCCGATGTCAGCAAGCGGTTTTCCGGGCAGGCGGGTCGAATGGTAACGGGCCGGTATCACACCGATAGCTTTCATGCTCTGTTCCTCTCATATACGTATTGGAATGCTCCAATCTTCTGATCGGGTTTTACGCTTTCAAGGAGGAGGCCATTTACCGTGAACGATGTCGCTTCCCTCTTACGGAATGTACAGCGATTTCTCTAGATGATGGACACACCCTCATTTGCCTTTTCAATCATTCGTCCTCTGTTTAGTATTCCAATCTCGCTCACGATCCACTCCCTCATCTCCTTTCCCCTTTCCGTTTCCTGGGGATAGGACATGAAGTCGAGTTGGATTCCCAGGGATCGTGCCACTCTCAGTGCAAGGATCGGCCAGATGGCACCCAGGTCTCCAATGATCGGAATGCTCCCCTCCAGTCGTGCGAAACCTGACATTTCCATTCTGAAAGGCACCTTCAGGGTCTTTGTTTTCGGTAATCCCCTGTCCACACTTTGCTGCACCTCTCCGCCCGTCCGCTCCATGTTCCACACTTTCTGGAGATTGGGATCCAGGTCGATCCGGATAAGGGTTTTTCCCTCGAGACTGAAGGTCTTTATTCCTTCCCAAGCGGACCAGATGCCATGACCGGTGTAGGTTTCAAAGGGTCCGTCATGGATCTCCTGGGAGAGAGCGATACCCGATTCAATGATCACAGACGCGCCCGAGAGTATCCTGGCAACGATTTGTGACCTCATTTTGAGGGAAATACTGTCTCCAATGGCAATTCCGACCATTCCTCCGCCAATAAGCTGGGGTACGGATACGATGACCGGAACACTCTTTCGCGTGCCTGCTCCTATCATCGTTCTTTTATCCACTCCAAGACCTGCGATGAACTCGAAGGGACGCCCCGTCATACGTGCGAGTGCTTCGACCTCCATTGAGATGTGTTCCGTTCTCAATCCCATCGGGTAGGCCATATTCCCGGCAGCCTTGATGAGCACTTCCCCCTCGGCATGCAGAGCCCTATCGATCAGAGCTGTATCAACAAGCATCTCTTTACGAATCGTCTTAAGATCGGTCTCCTTCATGAGGGTAACCTCAAAGACACCTCCCCTCGGCAGGATCCTTGGATCGATTCCTGCATGTTCCCCGCTCACCCTCTTCACACGGTCGAGGCTGCCCGCCATTTCGTGGGCCACCACTGCAGAGCTCGTGATGACTCCATCCACAATTCCATGACGGATAAGCTCAGCGATGAGTGACGTCACTCCTTCATGGACGTTTGGTCCGCTCCCCGTCACTACCGCCACCCTGTTGCCTGACTCTTTCGTTTCCACAATTTTGCGTATAACTTCGTCGACTCTCTCCCTTGTTGAAACGTCCAGTCTTCCATACAGATCATCAATGAGTGAGGTTTCGATACTTTTCATGCTGTTCCCCCTTCTGTTCCGTCAACCGCCATAGCCGGCGAGACGGGGAATCCATAAAACGGTATCGGGGATATAGGTGATGATGAACAGCGCAACGATTTCAAAGGCTATGAACTTAATCATCTCCCGTATCACCTTAGGGAGAGGAGTACCGCTGATCGCACTCGTGATGAATGTGGTCTCTCCGTAAGGTGGAGTATCAAGAGCGATCATGAGGTTAAATACGGTGACGACACCGAAGTGTACGAGATCGATGCCCGCTGCCTTGACCAGAGGAAGCACAATGGGAACCACGATGAGCAGAATCGCGGATACATCGATTACACATCCTAGAATGAGAAAGAGGATGTTGAGTGCAAGCAGAACGGTCCACTTCGCATTCATCAATCCCAGGCTGACAAAACCCTTCGTGATCAGTGCGGGGATCTCTTCCCTGGCCACGACGTATCCAAAGATGAATGAACAGGCCACGATGAAACTGACAAATCCCGTGCTCACCACCGAATCGATGAACACCTTGTAGAGCCCCTTAAGCCCGACGGTTCTGTAGACGAAGAGTGAGAGAACGAGTACATACACGGCAACGATTGCTGCAGCCTCCGTCGGCGTAAACACGCCGCCGTATATACCACCGAGGAGAATGATGGGAGCCAGGATCACGAAAAAGGATCGACCAAATATGCCGAGGAACTCTCTGAGAGGAACCCAGCTACCGGTGGGGTAGTTCCTCTTTATCGATAGGACCGAAACCAGGACCATGAGACAGGTGGCCAGGATGAAGCCGGGAATCACGCCGCCGAGGAAGAGGTAGCCCACCGATGCTCCCGAGAGCATGGAATAGATTATCATGGGAATGCTCGGAGGGATGATTGGTCCGATGGTTGCCGAGGCGCAGGTGACCGCGCAGCTGAAGGGACCATCGTATCCGGAGTCCATCATTGCCTTTATTTCAACGGAACCAAGGCCCGCAACGTCAGCGATCTCGGAACCTGACATTCCTGCGAATATGATGCTTGCAACGATATTCACGTGTCCAAGGCCCCCTTTCATGGGCCCTACCAGTGCCTTGGCAAAGTTGAAGAGCTTGTCCGTGAGCTTGCTGGCGTTCATGACCTTTGCAGTAAAGATGAAAAGAGGCACGGACAGGAGCACGAACTGGTTTTCAAATTGTATGATCATTATGTCCATAACGGTAAAAAGGTCAATCTTTGCAATCATCAAATAGAGCACAGAGCTGATGAGCATACCGAATGCGAGCGGGTAGCCCAGTGCAAATATCGCCATAAAAACGATGAGCCACACTGCTAAAGCCACGGCAACTCCTCCTGAGGCGGGATTTCATTCCCCGTAAGGGAACGTATGTTTCTGACGATGGATATGCTGTTATGAATAAGGATGAGAATGACAAAGATGGGAAAACAGAGCAGGAGGTAGGTCCAAGGGACACGAAGAGCGGACGCTTTGACCCGATAATTCCATACCGTGTATTTAATACTGGGCATTAAAATGAATATAAACACTACATTGGTCATCAGATCGAAAAAGATGTCGATGATCAGTCGCGTTTTCTCGGAGAATTTTTTATTGATGATATCGAACCGTATATGCCTGTTATACCGTTTCGCAAGGGCTGCCCCCAAGTAGATTACCCAAACGAAACTGTAGATAGAGAGCTCAAAGAATTTCGGAAGAGGGCGATTGAGCACATACCGCGAGAAAACCTGGGTCGCCACTGTGACGACGAGCAGAAAAAACACGAAACTTGGGAGATGTACCTCAAAAAAATTAAAGATTCTCTCACTCGCTCGTTTCATTATGCCTTGTCCTTTTTTAAAGAATGCCCCGGAACATGCATGTTCCGGGGCATTCACTTCAGCGTTTCTCTATTATTCGGAGGACTGAATTTTTTGATACAGACCTGCACCCCATCGTTTCTCGAACTTACTCTGGCTGTAGTAATTCTTCGCGCTCGTCATGAAGGCCTTTTTATCCGGTACAACAATCTCCATACCGAAGTCCTTTTCGAACTTACCAAGCAGATATGCCTCCTGCTCGAGCACCATCATGTTCTGATGGAATCGCGCCACTTCCATAGCTTTCTTGATGTAGACCCTGTACTTCTCGGGCATTTCCTGCCATAGTTTTTCATTTATGATAGGAGTAATGTACCCTATCATATGGTCCGTGAGGACAATGTAATGGGTCACTTCATAAAACTTCTCCGAATAGTCGGTAGGGACCGGGTTGTCCTGTCCGTCGATGGTTCCGGTTTTCAAAGCCATGTATACCTCTCCAAATCCCAGAGGTGTCGGATTTGCTCCGAGTGCCCTCCCCACATCAAGCCAAGCTTCGACATTCGGCATTCTCAGCTTCACACCCTTCAGATCTTCTGGCCTTCTGACTGTACCTGCTTTCTTGGTGAGATTGAGCTGTCTCGTACCCAGATACCAGATGTCAAGGACACGGATGTTGGATTTCCGCGCAAGTTCATCCCAATACTTCTGACCAATCGGACCGGTGAGCACGCGATACAGGTGATCGATATCTCTATAGAGATATGCAACCTCAAGCACACCAATCTCTGGGTAGCTCGCAAGATCCGCAAACCAGGAGGGGCTCGCATCGGAGGTCATTTCAAGAGAACCCCTCATGACCCCCAGTATACCGGTCTTCTGATCTGCGAGCTGGCCGGAGTGGAAGGTTTTTACTTCGATCTTACCACCGCTCAGCTGTCCCACTACCTCCGCAAACTTCTGCATGGAAAGGTACTGCGGTTCATTGGGTCCTCCAACGGTGTTGAACCTGAGCGTGTAGGACTTGTCCTGAGCCATCCCGATACCAACTCCCGCGATGAGTAAAACGATGACTACACCAAGGATGAGTGGAATTCTTTTTCTATTCGTACGCATGGTTAATACTCCTTTCATTATTTAATTTATTTAAATTACAGGGCTCGCTTTATTCCGCCCCGATGAAAAAAGAAATCACCTCCTCCCTTATAATAAGGATGTATACGAGACTCTGATACTGGATCCCATAATGAGATCTGTTCGAATATTCGTCCGGTGTGAATTTTTCTGTCTGTAGTAATGAAAGACACACTCCCTTCCGATTCTTCCGACGCATGAGAGTAAAAAAAGAACAACGATGTTCCGCCTTCTGTCAGCAGGGATCGAATGTAACTCTGCGTTTGTCCCTGATCATAGCATGATCGCTCCAACTGTCAAGGTAAATAGTTCGTGTCAGGGACGTTTGGCGTTTTAAAATGGAGTGCTGTGGAAGCGAGATGAGGAAATGCCAGCGTCAGGAATTTTTCCTTTTATAACGGCAGAATAGCACCTATATTTTTATAAATAGTGGTGAACGGATTTATTTCGTGCAAATGATTTGATCTACACACAAGTTATGAGCTGTACAGGATAGATTCCTTGCATTGAATCTGGGGTCTTATAAAATGATAAAGAAAATTCTTTTTCGGATCATTCTCGAAGAAGCTATTGCATTCGAGGAGAAGGCCTACCAGTTTTATAAGTCAGCCCTATCACGTGCGGTGATGGGTGAGTCAGAGGGCGTGTTGAAAAAGCTGCTTGTGGCCGAGCTTAAACACCGCATGAAGCTGGACGAACTGCAGAGGGCGGGAAACTTCAGTGAACATCAGCTGTCAGACGATCTCAAACAGGATGAACCGATTGTGCTTGAGACCCCCTGGCCCAAGCTCAACCCTTGGTCGACAAGGAACGAAATATTAGAGACAGCGCTCCACAAGGAGACGCAGGCCTATCGATATTATCAAAACCTGTCAGAGCGGATATCCCTGAAAACAGTGAAAGATACATTTCAACTCCTTGCAGAAGAAGAAGGCCGGCATATTCAATGGATCCAGGAAGAGATGGGGAGAGAGGGGAGATGAGGCGTCTGGTTCGGTGTTTTCAGGAGGATTTTATAAAAAACAGCCCCTATGTGGTACTGGATGGTGGGATCAGGGTCATAGAGATCAGCAGGATCGTGGGTACGGTTGACAAGTGCGGGGAGCTTGACGAGAACTTCCGATACATAAAGAGGAAGGACAACGTGGAGAGAAGCAGGTGGATGAGGCTGGAGCATGCAGCAGCGGGATACACTTTCCTGCCCCCAATCGATGTCTACATGTACAGAGGTGTCTACTATGTGGTGGACGGGAACAGGCGAGTGGCTGTGGCAAAGGTTATGAAGATGGAGTATATTGACGCTAACGTAAAAGAATATATACACAGGTCTGAAGAGGGCGCGCTCTCAGGCGCCATGTTGCGGAGGAGGTTCGAGCTGGAGACAGGCCTGAAGAGCATATCCCTCACCCATGAAATAGGATACAGAACCCTTCTTGATGAGGTTATGAAATATCCAGGCACCGAAATGTCGGAAAAGAGGAAAGGGTGGTATTCTGAAGTCTTTCTTCCTGCCTGTAGCCTCATCGAGAGTTCCGAACTTTCACCACTTTACCCCGGTCTGACCGGAGGGGATATTTTCGTGTTGATCGCGAGGTTTTTCAACGATTTCATGGGTGGAATGCCTCAAGAAGATTTTCGTACCATCATTTCGGCGTTTATGTTCTCCCACACTCTTCCTGAGCGCCGTATCTGGAGAAAGTTCCCCTTCCGCTTTCTCGGAAGGTTAATGAGTGGTGAAGAGAGGAGCCTTGATTTTCAGAGGTGAAAAACATGAGGATTCTCGCAGTTGCGGACAGGCGACACCGGGCGCTTTATGACTTTTTTGATCCTGAACGCTGGAGGGATGTTGACCTTGTAATCTCATGCGGCGACCTGGATCCTGCCTATCTCTCATTTCTCGTCAGCGTCATCCATGCTCCGCTGCTCTACGTTCCGGGCAATCACGACCAGAAGTACACTAAAAACCCGCCTGAAGGATGCGACTCCATAGACGGGAAGGTTGTCGCGGTGAAGGGAATCAGAATCGGAGGGCTTGGCGGGAGCATGTGGTACAACGGCCTGGACCTCCAGTACACCGAGAAGCAGATGGTAAAAAGGGTAAAGAGGATCCTCCGATCCGCAGAGCGGGTAGGCGGCCTCGATATTTTCGTTTCCCATGCACCTCCAAAGGGAATCCACGACCTTTCCGACCAGTGCCACAGCGGTTTTGAAACGTTTAGGCATTTGATGGAGACACTCAGCCCTCAGGTGTTTCTTCACGGTCACAACCACGAGGTGTACAATCAGAGAGGCAGAGAGGATGTCGTCAGTGGTGTCCGGGTGATAAATGCCTGTGGATACCACGATTTTCAGATGGACTTTCAAGCTGAGACATACTGAGATCTGCCACGCTCCGATGCGAATGCTATGCATACCTTCTTTACAAAAATTTGAAGATAAGTCTCTAATTTATAGTAATTTAAATAGTATAATGCTACTCCCAGCGATGAAGCGCTTTGATACCGGTACCTATTCGGTAGAGGCGATTTCCTACTTTGAGATCTTTGGGGAAGCGGAATACATGGGAAAGATCAAATTCCCTTGAAAATTTTCCAATATCCCTATAGTATACCTTAATTCATTTTGGTAAACCGGAGGCTGTTGTGAGATACCTGAAGGCGTCTGACATTGATTTTCTTGCCATCGGTGCCGCTGTGCTGGGGTCCGGCGGTGGAGGGGACCCCTATCTCGGAAAGTTGATGGCAAAGGAAGCTATACTCGAGAAGGGCGATGTTCGTCTCATCGACGTAAATGAGGTCCCCGACGAAGAGCTTGTCATACCATCTGCAATGATGGGAGCACCCTCGGTAATGCTCGAAAAGCTTCCCAATGGAAAGGAGCCCGAGGCTGCATTCAGGGCAGTGGAATCCTTTTTCGGGAAGAAAGCATACGCGACCATGTCCATTGAGGCCGGGGGCATCAACTCCTGCATTCCCGTCTACACAGCGGCACGGCTGGGGCTTCCGCTTGTGGACGTGGACGGAATGGGGAGGGCCTTTCCGGAAATACCCATGGTAACCTTCAGCCTGGGCGGTGTGAAAGCTTCTCCAATGGTGGTATGTGATGAGAAGGGAAACAAGGTGGTTTTAGAGACGATCAACAATGCGTGGATTGAAACGCTTTCAAGAACGGTGACCGTGGCCATGGGGCTCAGCTCAATGATCGGCCTCTACGTCATGGACGGTAAGACCCTGAAGGAGTTCGGGGTTCGTGGGACTATCTCTCTTGCAATAGAAATCGGACACAGGATCATCTCGGCACACAAACGCAAGGAAAGTCCTGTTGATTCGATACTGGAGGTGACGAAGGGGTACCGGCTCTTTGAAGGGAAAGTCACAGACGTACAGAGAGACCTAACCACCGGTTTTGTGAGGGGCAAGGCGCACTTTGAAGGGATCGACCGGTACAGGGGGACGGGCTTCAGGCTCGATTTTCAAAATGAGAACCTTGTGGGCATGCTCGACGGAAAACCGTGCGCGATGGTACCGGATCTCATCACCGTACTGGATAGAGAAACGGGGAGTCCCATTACCACCGAGCATCTGCGTTACGGTCAGCGGGTCATGATCATTGGGATGCCCTGCGCACCGATCTGGAGAACTGAGAAGGGGCTTGCGCAGGTGGGACCGCGCTATTTCAAATATGACATCGATTACGAGCCAATCGAGGAGTTGATGAAAAGGAGAGCATCATGAGCTATCGGCTTGGTATTGATGTTGGAGGAACGAACACCGATGCAGTCATACTCGACGTGAACGACCGGGTGGTGGCAAAGGCAAAACGTCCCACCACAGAGGACATATCGAGCGGGATCAGAGAGGCGGTGGATGCAGTCCTTGCAGAAAGCCAAATCGATCCGACACATATAGTGAATGCCATGCTGGGAACAACACACTCAACAAACGCAATCGTGGAGAGGAGAGGGCTTTCAAAGATCGGTATGTTGCGGCTCTGTGCACCCTCTGGACTCGGAGTACCTCCTTTTCTGGACTGGCCTCCTGATATCATCCCCCATCTGGGAAAACACTTTGAGATGGTAAAGGGGGGATACGAGTACAACGGGACTCCGCTCGCTCAGCCGGACAGTGGGGAGATACGGCAGGCGCTCGAACGCCTCGGGGAGAAAAAAATCGAGGCACTTGCTGTGTCCTGTGTGTTTTCGCCGGTGAACAACGACCAGGAGCTTTTAGTACGAGGGATTGCCGAAGAGGTCTTCGGAAAGAGCCTTCCCGTCTCTCTCTCCAGCGAAATCGGGAGCATCGGAATTCTCGAAAGGGAAAACGCGACCATACTCAATGCAGCAATACTCAAGATCGCCTCAAACGCCTACGTGTCCTTTCAAAACGTTCTCCTGGAGCACGGCGTGAAGGCGAACCTCTTTATCACACAGAATGACGGGACACTCATGGCAGTGGATTACGCCCGCCTCTATCCCGTGTTTACCATTGCATCTGGGCCCACTAATTCTCTGCGGGGGGCAGCATTTCTATCGGGACTTTCCGATGCCGTTGTGGTGGATGTTGGAGGAACGACAACCGATGTGGGTATTCTTAAAAGCGGTTTTCCGAGGGAATCGACCACGGCGGTTGAGATAGGGGGTGTGCGTACCAATTTCAGGATGCCAGATCTCATTTCCATCGGACTCGGCGGTGGATCACTGGTGAAAGCAGAAGAGGATGTGGTAAGGGTCGGTCCCGAATCCGTCGGGTATCGCATCACAAGAGAGGCGCGTGTATTTGGCGGGAATACACTCACCGCCACAGATATTGCGGTTGCTGCAGGAATGGCTGACATCGGAGATCCTCAGTCGGTGAAGGATTTGGACAGGGGACTGCTCAGACGGGCAGGCGAAAGGATAAAGGGCATGGTGGAGGAAGTGATCGACAGGATGAAGACCACTTCCGAAGATATACCGGTAGTTACGGTCGGCGGGGGAAGCATACTCCTCCCGAACACACTCAAGGGTGCTTCGAAGGTGTCGAAACCGGAAAATTTTGAAGTTGCAAATGCCATAGGTGCGGCCATATCCCAGATATCAGGAAGCATTGACGGGGTGTTTGACGTTGCTTCAAAAGGCAGGGAGGCAGTAATCGACGAAGTTAAGGATGCCGCGGTCCAGGAGGCGGTAAAAGCAGGAGCGGATAGCAAAACCGTGGAAATCGTCGAACTCGAAGAGATCCCGCTTGCATACCTTCCGTCCAACGCGGTGAGATTCCGCGTGAAGGCTGTGGGAAAATTGAAAAAGGGGTGGTGAAACCCCTTGTTTTTTCGTGTAATTACGACTAGTATTTTGAAATGACCAATCCAATCGGCGATGAACTCTTGATGCGAATACAATGATGAATTTTCACTAGAGGTCAAAAAAGTGCGCACGAGAAGAACCCTTGTGCTTTTTTCATTGATTCTGCTCTCTTCCTCGCTGTTTCTTGCGCTCTTTGGAAAGAAAAAGTTTGATCCCAAGCCTCCCCTCACAGTCGAAGAGATCAACGGCAAAGCCCTGTACAGGCGCTTCAGCGTCGAGGAAGATTACGAAAATTATCCCTACTGGCCCGGACATGACGGAGTGCGGCCGGGGCAGTCACCCCATGGAGACTTTCACCAGATTTACGTGCATCCTTACCTCTACGACAAGCTCCCCATTCAGAGTAGCATGGCTCCGGAGGGAAGCATCATCGTGAAATGCAATCTCGATACTGAGAAGGAAATAAAGGTTTTTACCGTCATGGCGAAGGTAAAGGGATACAATCCCGATGCCGGCGACTGGTTCTGGGCAAAGATATCTAAAGAAGGTGATGTGCTCGAAGAAGGAAAGATCGTAAGCTGCATAGACTGCCACAGCGCTCTGAAAGACAACGATTACCTGATCATCCACAAGCTTGAAAGGGGGAAGTAGGGGGCAACCTTGAAGCACCTGTCCATTCGTCTGAAAATCATCTCTGTCGTCATTCTTTCACTCCTTCTTACCATACTGGTAATACTCTATGTGACGACAAAGAACCAGAGAGATAACCTCCTGCTCGCAAATGAGAAGACCCTGACAACGAGTACCGCGATGCTGAACGTAACGATCAGGAACATCATGCTGAACGGAGAAGCGCCGATCGCGGTCAGAACAGTAGAAAACCTGCAGACCATACAGGATATTGAAGAGATTGAGATCTACCGAACAGACGGGAGCCGAGCCTTTCACGACTACATGACTCTTGAGATCGTGAACAGAAATCTCGGTAAAAAGATTTTCAAGAAGACGAAGCGGATTCCGAACAAGACCATTGACAACGATCACTTCAGGGAGGTGCTCGATACCAATGCACCAAAGAGGGTCGAGCTGAGGAGTGTGAAGGAGATGGAGTACTACTTCCCTATCCTGAATGTTCCAGATTGTCGGAAGTGTCACGGCTCGGATCATTTCGTAAGGGGAGTTGCCTATTTCAGATTATCGACGAAGAGTGTGTACAATCAGATAAGGAACGCCAATATTCTCCTGAGTGGTGTATTCGTCGTTGCCGGTATCATCATCAGCACTGTACTGGTTATTTTCCTCAAACGTACGATTATCTTCCCGATACTGTCGATTGGAGGGACGGTCAAGATGGTCGGAACGGGAGATTTCGAGGCCAGGGTTCCTGTTAGGAGTGGTGATGAGCTTGGTCAGCTCGGAAACGAGATTAACCAGATGATACAGGGGCTCGAGGAACGCTTTCACCTTTCAAAGTACGTTTCGAGAACAACGGAAAACCTTATACGTCAGAGGGGGGAGATACGGAGGGCAGGAGAGCGGCAGAGTCTTACGGTGCTGTTTTCGGATGTCAGGCAGTTTACCCGGTTTTCAGAGGAAAATCCGCCCGATGAGGTTATAGAAACCCTGAATCGGATCCTTCAGGTGCAGGCTGAAACGGTGGAGCGGTTTCAGGGGGATATCGATAAGTTCATCGGTGATGCAGTCATGGCGATTTTCACGGATGAGTATACGGCTGTTCAGTGTGCCTATCACATGATATCCTCTGTTCGCGCTATCGACAGGGAGTACGGTACCGGTCTCAGAGTTGGTATAGGAATTAATTCAGGCGAAGTGGTACTTGGAAATATCGGGAGCGAGCGCAGGCTCCAGTATGCCGTAATCGGAGACGTGGTGAATGTCGCCTCGCGTTTGAGCGGCCTTGCACGACCAAATATGATTCTCATCTCTGAATCAGTCATGCAGAAGCTCGAGGGAAAGGTGAAGGTAAAGCGCATCAGCGATCAGCAGATAAAAGGAAAGCTCGAGAAAATAAGCTTCTACGTTGTGCAGGGTATAATAGACGTAGAGAAGAATAGATGGTTGCGGTAGCCATTGAACATACTGTTCTCCGGTGTTGACTCCTCCCCCTGTCAGGATGAATTTTTCACTTGTTCTTCCTTTCCAGAGAATTTATTGTTTTGTAACAATAAGAGGTTTGGTTCATGAATAAATGGGCGTGTATCGATTTTTCCGTCTGTAAACCGCGTCTATGCGATCAGGAGGAGGGGGTCTGCGCCGCGTCCAGGGCATGCAAGAAAAACATTCTAGAACAGGAGGATCCCTTCGATTCTCCTGTGCTCCTGTCCAGCAGGATGTGCGTTGGATGCAGCCAGTGCGTGAGGGCCTGTCCCTTTGGCGCAGTGAGGATCGAAAGTGGTCTGTAGGTTTTGTATAGCAGTGTCTATTTCGAAGTAACCACTGAGTTCCCACGAGTCTTTTTATTCAGAACCGCATATAACTTATTCCTAAAAGAAAGGGAGTGATAAGGTATGGCAGTGACACCATCAACAATGCTTCCGCTGGGGACGAAGGCACCATCTTTCCGGCTCCCGGATATTGAAGGACGTATCGTATCCCTTGATGATTTTCGGGAGTCTCCTGCTCTTCTCGTGGTGTTCATGTGCAACCACTGCCCGTATGTCAAGCACATACGAAGCTATTTGGTTGAGCTTGTAGAGGAGTATCAGAAGAGGGGGGTAGATGTCGTCGGGATCAACTCGAACGACATAGAGAGCTTTCCTGAGGACAGTCCTGAAAATATGAAGCGGGTTGCCCGGGAGCTTGGATTTACCTTTCCATACCTTTTCGATGAGCGTCAGAAAATTGCGCAGACATACCGGGCTGCTTGTACACCAGACTTCTTTCTGTTCGATGGTGAGAAAAAGCTCGTCTACAGGGGCCAGCTCGATTCGAGTAGACCCGGAAATGACGTTCCCATAACCGGCAAGGACCTGCGGAGTGCACTTGATGCTGTTCTTGCGGGTAAACCGGTATCCACTGAGCAGCGACCGTCTCTTGGATGCAACATCAAATGGAAGGCCGGAAACGAGCCAGATTACTTTTCTCGGGGGCACTGAGACAAGACGGATGTGGTGTGTGTAAAAAATGCCGGCCTCTCATGCCGGTATTTACAATTCTATAAACGCTCTTAATAGAATATCAAACTTTCTTTATCTGAATCTGACGGCTCACGATGGATCATTTTATCGCTTTCAGGGCAGAGCTGTAATCCGGTTCTTGAGTTATTTCCGGAACCAGCTCTGTGTAAGTTACTTTATCCCCTTCATCGAGTACCACCACTGCTCTTGCGAGGAGACCTGCCGTAGGGCCGTCGACGATTTCTACCCCGTATCTTTTGCCAAACTCCCGGTTTCTCAACTGAGAAAGGGTTATTACGTTATCGATACTCTCTGCCTTGCAGAATCTGTCCTGGGCAAAGGGAAGATCGTTGCTGATGGTAAGAATAACGGTATTTTTCAGGTTTTTTACCTCCTGGTTGAACCGACGGGCTGAGGCGGCACACACACCCGTGTCAAGACTCGAAACGATATTCAGGATCTTCCTCTTGCCCGAGAAATCAGTCAGGGATACGTCGCTCAGATCAGCTTTGGTAAGTCTAAAATCAGGAGCTTTGCTTCCCACAGAGGGAAGCTCTCCCGATGTATGGATAGGATTCCCTTGAAGGGTAACTTTTGCCATTTTCTTCCTCCTTGATTTTTTTAGAAACATTAGGAGGGAACATGCCGACTGTCAACAGGAATTTGTCAATCGAGAGGATAAAAAAGAGCAGGACCGGGTTGAATCCGGTCCTGCTTTTGTTGGTGCACATCTGTTTAATGGATGCGGTGGGCATTACCTCCTCACCCTTACGGCTATGCAGCATCCTCTTTCAGGGTGATGTCGGTCACCTCCTCCTGCACCTGAATCGTGGGGGAGGGGGAACCCGCTTTTTTCACTACGGGCTTCACATCCTGGGGAAGTGCCTTCACGATCTCACTGTGTGCCCCCTCTTTCACCTTAAACTGCGCCACCACTGCTTGAAGCTGCTGAGCCATTCCGGAGAGCTCTTCGGTGGAGGCTGACATTTCTTCTGCTGCTGATGCAGCTTGCTGGGTCAATTCGTTCACGTTCTCGATGGCCTTTGAGACCTGTTTCGAGTTTGTGGTCTGCTCCTCCGTCGCAGCGCTTATGCTCTGGCTCATCTCGCTGATGTTGTTGAGGGCCTTTGACATTTCCCGTACTGCGGTGACCTGCTGCTCGATTGCAGTGGACAGTGCCTCTATCAGGTCGAAGGCCTTCTGTGCACCGGTGGTAATCAGCTCCATTGAATCTTTTGATCCCTCTGCTATATTCACTCCTGTTTTCACATTGTTGACGCTCTCACGGATCAGGGATTCGATTTCCTTTGTTGATGCTGCGCTTCGATCCGCAAGCTTGCTCACCTCGTCTGCAACGACCGCGAATCCTCGTCCATGCTCTCCCGCACGTGCAGCTTCAATGGAGGCGTTCAGCGCGAGCAGGTTCGTCTGGTCTGCAATGTCGGAGATCACGTTGACTATTCCCGCAATCTTTTCTGAGCTTTCGGAAATTCTGTTGATGGCCTCCACCACGCTGCCGACTGAGGTGGCACCTTCCTTTGACTTTTCCACCGATTCCCTGGCAATCTCAGAGACACTCGCCAGTGCCTGCGATACTTCATCGATGGACTTCTGCACTTGATCCATGCTGGTCATGCTCTCCTCGACAGCGGCTGTCTGGGAACCAGCGTGCTCCGCAACCTGTTCCACCGAGGCCGAGAGCTCTTCCACCGAAGCGCTCGTCTCCTCCAGGGTTGAGGCCTGACTCTGCGCACCTTCAGAGAGCTGGTTTGCCGTTGCCGCGAGCTCCTCGCTGGAACTTGATACCTGGGCAGAGGCATCCTGGATCTGGATCACCATGTTCTGCAGATTACTTACCATCTTGTTCAGTGCGTCGGAGAGCAACCCCACTTCGTCATTCCTCCTGCCCACGTTCACAGAAGCGGTGAGGTCACCGGATGCGATTATCCCTGCAGCATGGGCCCCCTTGGTTATCGGTTTGCTGATGCTCGATGCAATCAGAATCGCTAAAATTACCACCAGAACAGCTGCAACCCCCGCGATGATGAACAGAAAGTTACGGAGTGTATTTACAGGGGCATTCACCTCAGCTTCTTCTATTTCAGCAATTACCGCCCAGTGCACATCGAGTTCCTCCATATATTCGAGATTCTGAAAGGTTCCGAGTACGGAAGCACCTTTGTAGTTATTGTAGATCGTTATTACCTCTTCCGTCTCAGAATGCTCGCCTGCATGATGCCGCTCCTCCGCCTCGATCCAGAAATTTACGATGGCCGTGTCTACCCTTTGCTTCAGGATCGTACTCTCTGAAGAAAAACGCGAATCGGAGCGCATGAACTTGTCCATGCCAATAAGATAGGTTTCACCCGTTTTTCCCAGCCCGGTATTTTCCTGCATTATGTTTGCGATTTTCTCGGTCGAGACCCTGAATCCAACGTGTCCGATAATCTCACCTCCCTCATCCACCATCCTCGCAACCATGAATGCGCAGGGAATGCCATCTGCAGGTTCATAGCGTTTGAAGTCCCCAAACGCAATTTCCAGTTCAGGGTTTGCCTGGAGTGTCTTGAAGGCATCGCCGAAAGAGGTGCTTCTCAATGGTTCCTCTGTGACGAAGAGCCCGAGATCCCCCTCTTTTTTATAAGTATACACTATGCTCCCCTCAGGACACATGAGCATCACGTCGTCCCATCCGAGGTCCTGACACATATCCAGAAATGTGGGATCGTGTGTTTTCGCGAGAGCCCTCCACTCTGGGGTGTCGGTTGAGTCGCCCGCAGCCATAAAGGCGGAGTCGAAATCGCCAAGTACCTGTTGAACAAAGGGATTGTCATGAATCACATGGAGTTGCCCCTCCATTATTTTGAAATAGTCTTCGATCTGTCTGGCCTTTATGGTCCTGATTGCCTCGAGCTTTCTCATGTTTTCCTGTTTGAGCGCGTCGGATGACTTTTTCACCCCGAGAAAGATCCCTGTTCCAAAGGGCAGAAGCGAGAGGAGAAGAAACCAGATGAGCAATTTTCCCCTTAAACCAGAAAGATACCCTCTTTTTTGCAATTTTCCTTCATACATTTTTATACCCCCTAGAATAGTTTGTGGATTCTTATGTAACTTAAACTGTGCACATGTCATTTTTTTTGCAACTATCATACCAAACATGAAATTGGACTGTAGATTTCTCTGAAGTCTCTTCGCTCGTGAATTATTTCTATAATTCTTTATAATCAAAGGTTTATATTACTATCAAGATTAGTAAATTGCGTATGGTTATATTTTCCACATATGTGAAGCAGGATTTAAATGTCACATTAAATTGACAATGTCACATTAGAATTACATTTACCTGCCCACCTGTGGAGAATTCGGCGAGCTATAGAGGTTCGTTTTTTCTTGACACTCCTGTTCTTTTCATATTCATTGAGCATGTAACTCACACGCATTTCGAGTGTTGGAGAATCTATGCCTAACCCTCTATCTGTTGATATCGGAAAGCGTCTTCGAATGCTCCGCCAGGAGCGAGGATTTTCGATCAGAGAGCTTGCGCGCAAGTGCGGTCTTTCGGCCAATGCACTGAGCACCATCGAGCGTGGTATGAGCTCTCCAACGGTGAACACACTCTACCTCATCACAGAGG
>SMTZ1_10002190_pt1 | contig 36666 bp, 35 predicted proteins | sample DeeMarSWOR136_30_FD_25667 | JGI IMG/M metagenome (IMG submission 25667)
GTTGATAAAAAGTTTGAAACAGCAGTAGAAATAGCTGCTGGTCCTCGCATGCAATCTCTTGTAGTTAAAAACGACGAAGTTGCTGCAACTGCAATTAAATTCTTGCAAAAAGAAAAACTTGGCAGAGCTACTTTCCTACCGTTAAATAAGATGATCGCAGGTAAGCCTCGTGGTAAAGCACTCATGGCAGTTAAGGACCCAAAAGCCCATGGTTATGCAATTGATTTAGTTAAATTCAAAGATGAATATAGAGGAGCTTTTTGGTACGTATTTGGAGACACCGTTGTAGTTGATGGCCTTGATGATGCACGTAGGTTAATGGGTGGTGTACGTCTCGTTGATCTTAAAGGAAGTCTTATTGAAGCAGGTGGAGCGATGGTTGGTGGAAGTAGACCTAAGACTCATCTCTCATTTAGCAGTACTGATCGGAGTAAACTAGAAGAGGTGACTAAACAACTGCAGGATGCCATAAATAGTCAGGATTCACTTTCTACAGAACTTACAGAGTTAAAAAAAGAAATAGTAGAAATCGAGAGCAGTCTTGGTGGAATTAGAACAGAGGCTGACAAAGAAATTCAGGTTAAAGACTTGGATGTCAGAAAGAAAGAATTCACAGGTAAACTTGAGATTCTCAACAAAGATCTAGAAGCAAGAATCAAAGAAAAAGAAGAATTGGAAGCAAAGAAAAAAGAGGTTATATCCACAATTAATGAATATAAGAAGCGGCTTGAAGAATTAGACTCAATAAAAGAAGAAAAAGGAAAGCTTCTTTTGAAAGGAACTAAGAAGGAGTTAGCTCAGAACGCGAGAACTCTAGAAGAAAGCGTGTCTAAACTTCAGGAATCTGTTTTAAGTCTTTCTTCTGAAAAGGATGCATTAGAAAAGAAAATTGAGCTTCTTGAAGAAAGAAAAAATGAGATCTCTACCAAGATAGAGAACAAGACCAAAGAAATCGAGGGACATAAAAAATCCATCAAGGATTTAAAAGATTCTCGGTCCTCGTATCGTGATGAATTAAAAGCGCTTATGACAGTTGAAGAAAAGATGACTGGTAAAATGAAGGATTTAACTGTTAAGCGCGATGAAATATATAAGAAGACAGTTTCTGTTGAAAATGATCTTGATAAGATTAATACTCGTGTTGAATCCTATTATGATCTAATCTCACGGGCTAAATATAGACTACCGACTCTTGAAGATGCTGTGAAAGAACTCGAGCAAGAACTCAAACTCTACAATGCTGAGATTACTGAAACTAAGTTACCTAATGTAGAATCACTAAAGGATTCTGTGAAGGTTATAGAAGAATCTATGAACGAACTAGAACCTGTGAATATGCGTGCTCTGGAGGAATACGAGCATCAGTCAGAACGTAAAAAGAAACTTGACGATGATATTAAACATTTGAAGGATCAGAAGAAGAACCTAACAAAATTAGTGAAAGAAATAACAGAGAAAAAAACAGAGAAATTCTATGAGGTCTTTGATGCAATAAACAAAAACTTTAAAGATATGTATGCACAGCTCTCAGAAGGCGGTGAAGCTGAGCTTCAACTTGAGGATCCTGAAAATCTCTTTGAAAGTGGTTTAACTATAAAAGCAAGACCACGGGGTAAAAAGGTGCTTTTGCTATCAGCCTTATCTGGTGGTGAAAAAAGCATTGCATCTATTGCCTTTATTTTTGCAATTCAGCATTATGATCCCAGCCCATTCTATGTACTAGATGAGGTTGATATGTTCTTGGACGGTGTAAACGCCGAGACTGTGAGTCGTATGGTTAAAAGAAATGCTGAGGATTCACAGTTCATCGTGGTTACACTTCGTAAAGTAGCACTCAAGGAGGCTAACCATGTGTATGGTGTAACCATGAGAGACACAGGTATCTCTGAGATGATAGGAAATATTGACCCATCTGCAGTTGGACCAAAGGGAGAAATAAACGTTGAAGGAGGAAAAACAGTTGCAGCAGCCTGAGATAGACAACGAAGTGATAAATCATTTACTTTTTCATAAATCACTTATTGATGAAAAAGATGATACAACAAGGATAAATCATTACGTCAGCATGCTTCAAAAGGCTGACGAAGGGGAACATATCTCAATTGAAGATCCATTTGATAGATCGATAGCAATTGCTTTTGAACTAGTTATGCAACAGCATCTTAACCCATGGGATATTGACCTTGTAAAATTTTCAACAATGTATCTAAAACGAGCAAAAGATGAAAAAATCGATCTGATGACTGCAGGTCGTATAATCTATATGGCATGGAGGGTTTTGAAACTTCAAAGTGATGATCTAGTTGTAGCCATGGAAAGCCACGAAGAAGAGTATGAACCATTTGGCTGGGGTGATATACCAACGGAGATGTGGCTTAGTAAAGATGATGCTTATTCTTATACAAACCTTGTGATGAATATGCCAGAGTCACCTTTGGATGAGCCAATTAGAAGGAACGCAAAAAGAAAAGTAGCAGAGAAAGCAAGGAAACGCATGAAAGGAACCGCTGTGGAGGATCATTTAGAGGAAGACGTTGAAGCTGTATGGCAGAAAATTAAAAAAATACCTAAAAAAACCATGTCACTTATGGATCTATGCGAAAGAAAAGGACGGGAAGAATTAATAAAAATACTGATGTCAGTATTGTTCCTGGCTATGGATAACAAAGTTTTGATTTATCAGAAAAAGTTTCCATATGGAAAAATATATATTAAAAACATGAGATATAGTTAATTAAAAGGAGTAAAATCTATGGGTATAAACGAAAAACGTTTAGTTGAATCTGTTCTTTTTTCCGCGAGTAAACCAGTAAGCATCAATGAAATTAAAGAAGCCACTGGTCTTACTCCTAACAAGATCAAAAAAACATTGGAAGAATTAACTGAAGATTATAACATTAAACGCAAAAATGAAACCTCTATGGAAATCATCAAAGCAGGTGACAAATTTACAATGCAAGTTAAGAAAAAATATGTTGATCAATCTGTAATGATCGCTAAACCTGAAATTGAAAGTAACATGTTAAAAACTTTAACACTAATAGCGTTCCATCAGCCTCTCAAACAGTCCAATCTTAGAAGAATGATTGGCACAAAGGCATATGAGCATGTGGATGAGCTTGCTGATATGAAACTTATTCACACAAAAAAACATGGAACAACAGAAATGCTTACGACGACGAAGTTATTTCCAGAGTATTTTGGCATTGATTCAACAAATCCAGAAGAAATCAGAAATTTTTTAATAAAGAAAGTAGCAGGATCTGTTAAAGAATAAAACTCTCTTAGTTTCTTTTTCAATTATTATGGGCAATAAACGTAAAGAAACCGGATAACAGTTGTACAACAAGACCTTTTAAAGATAACTCACAAAGTATGTAATGTTAAGCTGTTGGGCTGGGGAAGGAAAAAATTTTTTATCCTTTCACCTCCTCTCCTTACCACCTTCAGACTTCCCCGCTCAACAATTTTTAATATTTTTTTCATTTTTACATCAGCGTCGATGTTTGTCCTAGATGTCTATATTATAAATTAAATATTTCTATCTGTTAATATAGAAAATGATAAAAAAAAATAAACCTTAGTTTTTAGAGCCAAATATCGCCCTTTTATCCACAAGGTTTAAATAAAGAGAGACTTATTGATAAATGTTAAGTCTCTTTGGGAGGTGAGAAAAAAAATGAAAAAGATTGTATGTTTTGTAGCGGGATTACTAATACTTAGTGGTTTCGCTGCAATAAGTATAGGAGAAGAGGCTGGTGACCAACAAGAAACCATAAACTTGAATTTTTCAAATATAGAAATAATAGACAGTACTAAAGAACCTTATATTGAGATAAATATTGATGGAGCAGGTGGACGGTTATATCGAGCTAATGCACCAATATTACCCCTGCATACAACTAAGATGACTTTGCCATTTGGAACTAAAATAACAAGCATAGAATGTCAAACAGGACAAGTTCAATCTATGGAAATAAATGAAAAGATTGTACCCGCGCCAAGGCCTGCTATATCAGGAATTGACGATGCATCCAATGGTGAGTATATAATGGATGAAACAATCTATAATTCGAATGAACTGTTTCCAAATGATTGGTTTGAATATTATACTGGTGGAGGGCTTGATGAAAACTTGGAACATAAAACATTCTTAAACTTAAGGGTTTTTCCTGTAAGATATAGCCCTGGGACAAATACAGTTCATTACATTGAAGATATTGAAGTAACAATAACTTATGAGGAACCAGATTCAAATCCATTCCCATTAACTACTGAGTATGATATGGTAATAATTGCCCCGTCGGCATTTCAAAGTTCGTTACAAAAACTTATCTCACACAAAAACGAGATGGGTGTACAAACAATACTAAAGAAAACAGAAGAGATTTATAGTGAATATTCTGGTTATGACAAACCCGAGGATATAAAATTATTCATCAGAGATGCACTTGAAACATGGAACGTTAAATATGTGCTTCTTGTCGGAGGAATGAAATCACTATTAACTGGTAGCCCAAGAGATAACTTAAATGAAGGTACAAAAGATTGGTATCTTCCCGTAAGATATGCAAATATCAGAGAGTCTGGTGGAACATATGATCCTGGCTTACTAAGTGATCTATATTACGCTGATATATACGATGGCGATGGTGCTTTTGATGACTGGGATTCAAACGATGATCACATTTATGCGAAATGGTATCCATCAGGATTGAAAGATACACTAGATTTCTATCCGGATGTATCTCTTGGAAGACTCGCATGCAGGAGCACAACCGAAGTTGATATCATGGTCAACAAAATCATCAATTATGAAAAAGGGGCACGTGGAACTAGCTGGTATAACAAAATGATTTTAATTGGGGGAGATTCATTTGATGACACAGGTACCAATTATCCAGAAGGAGAAGTAGTAGCAGATAAAATATGGGCTGACTATATGACTGAATTTACTCCAGTAAGACTCTACGCTTCAAATAAAATTTCAAATCCATCGATGACACCTACAGGGACAAATATTAAAAGAGAGATAACTAAAGGAGCGGGTCATGTGTTTTTTGATGGACATGCAAACCCAGCATCATGGACTACTCATTGGATAGGTGAATTTCAAGGCGCAGACTCCTGGACTGAACGCTTTATGATTTATGACATGATATGGCTGTTTAACTTTGGAAAACTTCCAGTGTGCTGTGTAGAGGGTTGTCATAACAGTCAATTTAACGTAACACTGTTTTATACATTGTTCGATAAAGACAACTCAAAACACTCCTGGTGTTATGGTATGCCTGTCCCGGAGTGTTGGAGTTGGTGGCTTGCCCGTAAAATCGGTGGAGGTTCACTAGCGACAATTGGTAATACTGGGCTTGGTTATGGCGCTGTTGGAGAACACGGAGACCTTGATGGAGATGGAATACTTGAGCCAGATATATGTGAAGCTCTTGGTGGATTCTATTTCTTAAACTTCTACGAAGCATTTGATGAGGGATATGATATGCTTGGGGACACATGGGCTATGGCTATTACTAAATATCTTGATGTACATCCAGGTATGTCATATCAAATAGATGCAAAAGAAATGGAAGAATTATTACTACTTGGTGACCCTAGCCTAAAGGTTGGAGGATATCCCAAAGGTATAATATTCGATGCAGAAATACTTGATGCAGCTGGAGGTGTCATTGGCGCTCCATCAGAAGAGGTAATGTTACAGGCTACAGCTTACAATGGAGAAGAACCATATACATTTGAATGGGACTTTGATAACGATGGTGTATATGACGACGCAGAAGGAGAAATAGCCTCGTGGACTTGGAGCATACCAGGAGTTCGTTGGATTTCTTTAAAAGCATCTGATAATGACGGAGAAGTTGACATCTTCGATACATTGGTTAGCATAGAATTTGGAGCTTCTACACCAAGTAGACCATCTGGCGAAACGAAAATAAAAACCAATAAACCTTATACATATGAAACCACTATAAACACACAAGGCGGGTATTGGAACCATTTGTATTACAAGTTTGATTGGGACGATGACGAAGAAACAGACTGGACTGAATCATCAAAGGCAACACACACATGGTATGAGACCGGAACATACAAAATAAAAGTGAAAGCATTGCTAACCCATGAAACATCTAAAGGTGACCCAGAAGATGCAGAAGATTTCAAAGAATCTGATTGGTCAGATCCATTAACCATCACTGTAACAAGTGGAAAGAGCAGACAAATATTCAATCATCCATTGACTCAGTTGTTGCAGAAATTCTTCGAAAACTATCCAAATCTGTTCCCGATATTGAGACACTTATTACGACTATAAAATAAACCTAAAACTCTTTCTTTTTTTATTTTAATTTTTTCTTTAATTTCAAAGGATATCAATGTAAAACGTTTTCTCAAAATGACATTTTAACGCCAAATGTTTATATAGTATTAACTACAAAGTATATCGTAGAGGCAGGTGTAAGAGATATGAAAAAAATAATCATCCCAACAAGTTTGGTTTGTATATTGATGCTGTTATTACCAATTTCAGGAGCTGCACAAGAAGTAGATTATGTCGAAGGAGTGTATGAAGTTGATGGTGTTGATGGCGAAGTTTATATTTATGGTAATAATCACGCTCCATCTGAACCGTCCCTAAATGGACCATCTAGGCCAGGTCCAGATCAGGATGCAACCTATACTGCATGTTCGACTGATCTTGATGGAGACAATATCTGGTATTACTTTGATTGGAGTGATGGAACAGGGGAATGGGCTGGACCAAAGCCATCTGGTGAAGAGGTAAGTGCAACTCATTCTTGGGATAACTGGGGAAACTATAATATTAGAGCAAAAGCTAGGGACAGGCACCCAGATGATCCAGATGGACTTGAAAGCGGATGGACGAATCTAACAATTAAAGTGCCAAGAACAACCGGTGCAGCCAGTGTCCCAGATGGACAACAATTAGATACATATGCTACAGAGTCAAGCAGCGCAACTACTGCTTATACTACTAGTACCGCTACAAGTGGTACCGCATCTACCGCTACCTCCACGGCTAGTACCGCTACAAGCGATGCTACATCTACCACTATGAATTCAAGTTAATACTGACGCATAATACAAAACCAACTAACAATACTTCTTTTTTTATTTTTTGACTTTTTAAATAATTTTTAATATTAAGAAAAATAGTTATAACAATAGGTTTAAAGAGGCGAATATGCATTCATATAATTGGATGCATAAAAGCGAGGAACAACTTTACGAGACTATCAGAGATCTAAAGACAAAAAACGAATTCAAAGAAGAAATAAAAAAGAGACAAAAAGAATATGATAACCTTTTAGATGAAGATTCTATCGCATTGATGATTGTAGATGAACTAGGTAGAAACAAACAAAACATATCTAAAATCAATGAATTAGAACCAGGAATGGAATGCACGGTTTTTGGAAAGATAACAAACATAAATCAGTTAAGAAATTTCAACCGTAAAAATGGATCAACAGGACGAGTGATAAACCTAGAATTAACAGATGAAACAGGTACATGTGGACTGGCGTTATGGGATAAAGATGTTGAGCTGGTAAAAAACAAAGCAATACAAAAAGGAACAAATGTAAAAATTATCAATGGCTACATAAAGGATGGTTTTAAAGGTATTGAAATAAACGTAGGAAGATGGGGGCTAATAGAAATCGAACCAGAAGATACACCAGATTTAAACAAAGAAAAACCATCTGAAAACAAAGTATTCCAAGGGACATTAATTGAAATTGAACCCACACGTGCTTTCTTTAAAGATGATGGAGAATTTGGATTTGTCACAAACATCAAACTACAAACAAAAGATGATGTAAAACAAATCACTGTTTGGGATCAAAAAGTAAAGGAAATCCAGAAGCTAAAACAAGGAGACTCTATAGAAATAGAAAATATTGACATTAGACAAAAGAATGGTAATGAAGAGTTACATGTAAACAACAAAGGAGTTATCAAAAAACTTTAGCAGCCGCCTTGAACATATTTTTTGTTTTTTTCAATAGCACATTGAGCTCTCTGTAATTCTCTACCTAGGTACATGTAATGTCCAGGTAAAAGATTGGGAACATTTTTTACAATAGTATCACACAAAGCATCTGCTTTGTTTCCAGAAAAAACTTTTTTGAGAATACCTGAGACTATTCTTTTATTTTTATAAACATTTGAATAATACTCAACTCGTATCTCGTTTTGTTTTCTATCAACTTCTATAACAAAAAAACCATTGGGATCCAGGATAATATCTTTTTTTGGAGTTTTTTTAGCCTTAATCAACGGAACTTCTTTATCAACCATATACCTCTTCACCTGCTTTTACAAGATTTTTTAACTTCTGAAAGGCAACATCTCTTGGGAGCATTCTCTGTCCACAGTCTGGTGCCAGCTGACTAATCTTATCACCAAATACGTCTATTCCTTTTTTTATATGTTCTATGATCTCATTAACAGATTCAACTCTTGAGTTATCTGATCGAACAGATCCTAAACAAATGTTCTTAGAAGTTTTATATTGTTTAAATACATCAAATAACTTTGGTGAGGCTTTAAATTCATGTGAAAGAATGTCCACAGGCATCTCTAATACCTCTGGAACAATCTTTGATACATCTCCACAGACATGAAGTCGCGTAGGGCAAGATAGCCCCTTTGTAATGATTTGTATTAGTTCTTTACCATGTTCAGGTAATCCCATGGAAAAAAATGGCTCATCAATACTAATCATATCCACGTGCTTTTGTAACATCTGTGCTTCTTGTTTAAGAGCATAGGCAAAATCAAAAGCAAGTTCTTTTTCGTCATTATAAAATAGATCAACAGATGAACTTGTAAGGGTATAAGGACCTGTTATAAGTCCTATCAATTGTCTGTCTTTTGGAATTAAACTTCTCACATATTTTTGATCTTCAACTGTTATTGGCCTATCATATTCTACTTTATCTATGATTTCTGTTCTATCTCTAATTCTGCAACCTTTAAGCTTCCTTGTAAAAATATTTACAAAAGGATCACGTGTTTGCCCATCAGAGATCATTTCAATTCCTGCATTTATCATATCATTAACTGCAGATTTAATGTATTTATCCCATGAAATCTCTGATTGATTGAAGTATCCATTCATTAATTCCATGCTTTCAATTTTTACAGGATAAGAGCCGATAACTGTTGTTTTAACCTTCCTCATTAGAAAAGTTTCCTCCTAGGATGAGAATCATCAGGAACTATTCCAAAATAATTCTCAGTGTACTCAGATATCAATATATCCTGCCATGCAATAATCGGAAAAACCATATCAGCATGAATCATAGGACCAAAAATCGCGAAATCCCCGCCAAACAAGGGTATATTAATATTCGAAGAAGCATCAACTGGTTTTCGTGCTGATTTGAAATTATCTAACCATTTAGATTTTTCCACAACATTATGTATCGCACAACCTGTAGGAAGACCATATTCTTCCTTTATTACAGGTATTGCAGCAATTGAGGCTCCGCTGTTATCGCCAGGAGCCATAGCTGCAGTATCTACAAGGATTTTCTTTATCCCTAATTTTTTAGCAATGTCAAGCAATCCAGTATCTGTTAGATTTGCACCGTTCTGTAAAACTTCAATTTTACCATCTGGGGATTTATCCCTTGGGTTAAAAGCAACGATAATAGCCATCTCGGGTGTATGTTTCTTTAACGCCTTTCGTTCTTCATCTTTTATTCCGACATGAATAGAGTTATAAATAGTTCTTGAAAGAAGCTTCTTTTCATCAAGATACTCCAGGGTTTTTACTTTTAACGAGGGTTCAATTATATCAATTGAAAACGGATGATTTTTTGGGACTGTTTTTTCAATAAAATTAATGATATCTTCAACGTAATCCTCCTTCCGAATGAAAAAATCAGGTATCGCGGGATTACCAGTTTTTTTACTTAAATCCAACATATTTTGAAGCTGTTTTTTTCCACTGTCAAAATCTGGTTCTCCTTTGAAAAATAAACCACCAAATAGAACTGTGGGATATAACCCTGGTTGTCCACCAATTTTTATACCCGAAATATCCAATATTTCCTGTTCTTTAGTAAAAGAAAACATCTATTCGCCTCTTTTTTTAACCTTACCCATGTAATTCATAACAATTTTTGAATGTAATGCTCTTTTGTCATCTAATATTATTGCAGCTTCTGGTGTGATTCGTATTGCAATATAGGGTTCTCCAAATGATGAAGGAGATTTTACAATGCAATCTTCTATCGCTTTGTCAATATCACTCTTGTTATTAACGCCTATCAAATTAACTATTTCTATTTGTTTTCTAAATCTATCTATTGCTTCATTATTTAGATTTTCAATATATGGTATTGCACCAGGGGCATCAATAATCCTGTGTTGTTCATCAATTCCGTTTTTATTTAGAGCTACGAGTGACGAGCCTGAACGATGACCTCTAATATCATCTCCACAAACAACAATATATCGAATATGGGGATTTGATATAACATTTGCAACAATTTTTTCTATGCCAATATTTTCAGTTTTAAGCGGCCCATATATTGCTACTTTATCAAATGGACTATAGTTCACATTAAGGATTACTACTGCGACACATCCGTTTGGGGAGCACACTGTAAATTCGCCACCCCATGGGTAATATTCATTTTCCATTTTTTAACTCCAGTGTTTGAATCGTAATGGTTAAGAGAATGAATTATTAATATTTTTACAATTTTAATTTCGATATTTAATAGTTTAAATATACCCTACCACACTTTTATAAATAGATACTAATTACCTTTTTAAGGGTTTTTCATGGGGAAAGACAACAACGTTGATGAAATTGCAAGTTTACCTGGTGTTGGACCTGCTACTGCAGAAAAACTAAGGGAAGCAGGGTATATTGATCCAATGGATCTAGCTGTTGAATCTCCTCAGGAATTGGTAACTGTGGCAGACCTTGGTTTAGCAACAGCGTCTAAGATAGTTCAAGAAGCACGAAAAATAGCAAAAAAGGATAACTTCAAAACCGGCAAAGAACTCCTTGAGAAACGTGCAGAAGTAGGTCGTCTTACATCTGGTTCTAAAATCCTTGACGAGTTACTAGGTGGAGGTTTTGAAACACAATCTATAATTGAACTTTTTGGAGAGTTTGGTTCAGCAAAAACCCAGATAGGTCATCAATTATGTGTAACAGTCCAATTACCTAAGGATCAAGGCGGATTAGAAGGTCATGCATTTTTTATAGACACAGAAAACACTTTCAGACCTGAACGTATCGTTCAGATGGCAGAAGCTTACGAACTTGATCCAGATAAGGTTCTTGAAAAAATTCATGTTGCACGTGCATATAATTCAAGTCATCAAATGCTTCTTGTTGATAAGGTGAAAGAACTTTCTAAAGGGAATCCCGCCCGTTTGCTTGTTGTTGACTCACTTACTGCACATTTCCGTGCCGAGTATGTTGGAAGAGGCGCATTAGCAGATAGACAACAAAAACTGAATAGACATATGCATGATCTTTTGAAATGGAGTGATGTTAACAATGGTGTTGTCTGTGTAACAAATCAAGTGGCAGCAAAACCAGATGCCTTCTTTGGAGATCCAACAAGACCTATAGGAGGTCATATAGTTGGTCACACCGCTACTTTTAGAATATATCTACGCAAAAGCAAGGGTCCAAAACGAATTGCTAGACTAATAGATTCACCTCATCTCCCAGAGGGTGAAGCCGTTTTTTCCATAATTGACAAGGGAATTAGGGACTAAACAGGAGAAAAATAAGGAAAAACTTAAATGTAAGTATAAGCATTTCTTCTTGGAGGTGAATTTTTATGGCGTACACGCATCAAGGATGGACGTTATATACAAGAGATGTAAAACTTAAGGGTGGGAGAATGCAGACAATTTATTTCTTCAGTAAGAGGACACCAAAGAGTGGAAGACCCTGTGACATGCCTAGTGGATATACTGTTGGTGTTAACAAGAGAACTGGTTTACCATATCTCAAAAAGAAATAGACAGTCTGTTTCGAGCTGACATTATTAGTCAGCTCAACACCTCTTTTTTTAAAAGTCTATAGTGTTAAATATCTGATCTTCTTTTAGGATTCGCGAGTTTAATGATATCTAAAATCGGTTTCATGGTTAATCCTGTTGCAGGCATGGGCGGAAAGGTAGGACTCAAGGGTACAGATGGTGTTTTAAAGCAAGCTATAAAACTTGGAGCAAAACCTGTTGCACCTAGAAAAGCAGTGGAAACAATCAAAGAATTTATATCAAAGTATTCAAAAAAGGACAAAATACAATGGTTTACATGTTCAGGAGAAATGGGTGCTGACGAACTTAAAAAAGTAGGAGTAACTAAAATAGAAATTGTTTACACTCCAACTGGTAAAGATACAACTTCTAGTGATACAAAAAATGCGTGTAAGAAATTTCTGGAAAAACAGGTTGATTTAATCCTTTTTTGTGGTGGAGATGGGACAGCTAGGGATATTTTTGAGATTGTTTCAACTAAATTACCTATTCTTGGTATTCCCTCAGGAGTAAAGATGCATTCAGGAGTATTTGGGATAAATACTAGTGCATCGGCTAAAATGCTTCATGAGTTTGTAAATAAACATCTTACTATAGGCGATGCTGAGATTATGGACCTGGATGAAGATCGATACCGGAAGGGTGAATGGAACATAAAATTGTTTGGTATAGCAAAAGGGATCGTAGAGCCTACATATGTTCAGGTTGGAAAAACAATGTTTGAGTCTGTATCTGATGACGAAATCAAGGATGAACTTACTGAGCATATTTTAGATGAAATTGAGCAAAATAGTGATTTTTTGTTTCTTTTTGGTTCTGGCGGAACTATAGAGTATATAACAAAAAAATTGGATATTAAAAACACCTTGCTTGGTATTGATGCAGTTTACAATAAAAAAGTATTGGGAAGTGATCTAAATGAAGAGGGGATCCTAAAACTATTAGAAAAATATCCTAAGGCAAAAGTCATACTCAGCCCAATTGGTGCTCAAGGATTCATTTTGGGTAGAGGAAACCTTCAGCTTAGCCCTAAAGTTATAAGAAAAATTGGTATAGATAATATCATTGTTGTATCCACCCCTTCTAAGCTTGCATCTACTCCTGTTATACGGGTAGATACTGGTGATAGAAAACTTGATCAACTTTTTGCTGAAAGAGAATTTATGATGATTGTCATTGGATATCGTTTAAGCAGGGTTGTTAAGATACAAACCAATAACTTTTAATATTTTCATATGTTTCTCGAAAGCCACTGATAATATGGGGGAAGGCTTAATCATGGAACGAAATCCAAATGCATTTTTAAAAGAAGAATATAACGAACTTGTTAAAAAAAACTTAGATTGGAAACTGCGCATTCTTGAAACAGGGTCAACTCCACATTCTGTTGTCGATGGTAAAAAAGTTATAATGCTCTGTTCTAACAATTATTTAAATCTTAGCAATCACCCCAAGCTTATTAAAAATGCTATCGACGCTGCAAAAAAATTTGGTGCTGGCTCTGGTTCAGTAAGAGCAATCGCAGGAACCATGAAACTGCATATGGAAGTAGAAAAACGACTAGCAAAATTCAAAGGAACTGAATCCTCACTTATCTATCAAACAGGTTTTGCTGCAAATGCAGGTCTTATTCCCCAACTAGCCGGTAAAGGAGATATAATAATTTCTGATGAACTAAACCATGGTAGTATCATTGATGGTGTTAGACTCACAAAAGCAGATCGCGCAGTCTTCAAACATAAAGACATGGGTGAGCTTGAGAAAGCCTTGAACGATGCTGATAAGAAATACAATAGAATCCTTGTTATAACTGATGGTGTCTTCAGCATGGATGGAGACATCGCTCCAATGGATAAAATTGTGAAACTCGCAAATGAATATGGAGCAATGTCGTATGTAGATGATGCCCATGGGGAAGGAGTCATAGGCCCAGATGGAAGAGGAATAGGTGCTCACTTTGGAATAGAAGGAAAAATCGACGTTGAAATGGGAACATTTAGTAAAGCATATGGAGTCGTTGGAGGTTTAATAGCAGGTAGTCAAGATCTTGTTAATTTTGCATATAATAAATCTAGAACCTGGCTTTTATCAGGATCACATCCACCAGCTGTAGCTGGTGCACAACTTGCAGCAATTGATGTTCTTGAAACCGAGCCAGAACATGTAAAAAAACTATGGGATAATACAAACTATTTCAAAAAAGAACTAAAGTCAATGGGATTTGACACTGGTGAAAGTGAAACACCAATTACACCAGTAATTGTAGGAGAATCAAGTAAAGCTAAAGAACTCAGCAACAAACTATACGACGAAGGTATTTTTGCCCTTCCGATAGTATTCCCCATGGTTGCAAGAGACAAAGCACGTATTCGAACTATGATGAATGCAGGACTCACAAAAGAAGATCTTGAATTCACACTTGATAAATTTGAAAAATTAGGTAAGAAACTAGATATTATCTAAGTTTTTTAAAAAATAATGGTTTTAACGTCTACTCCATTTACCTTTCTTTTTTTGACTTAGAACCTTATCAATAATAGTTTTTTCATCTGCTTCAACTATAGATTTATCTTTCTCAGTATGCTTTTTTAATGCTGCTTCAATTGCCTCAGAGTCAGCTTCAACAATAATTCCTTCATCTTTCTCTTTTTTCTTATCTTCCGATTCATCAGGTTTAGGCTCATCGGCTTTAGTAGGAGTCTCCTCGATTTTTTTATCAATCTCTTTATCTAAATCATCACCTTTAATGTCTTTATCAGTTATTTCAAAAACATCTGAATCATCTGATTTTTCTAAAGGTGGCAGATCAGCAGGTTTTATCTCATCCTTCTGAGGTTGAGTCTCAGGTGTTGGTTGTATTTCTTCTTCAATTACTGATTCAGGTACAGATTTTTCCTCTTTTTCTGGTTTTGGAGTAGTTTTTCCAGAAGGAGTATAGCCTGCATCTATCGGCATGAGTTGAAACGCTTCGTTTATAAGATCCTTCTCTTCTGCTGTCGGAATCCAGGAATAACTATCTTTATCTTTGAAAATATTAGGAGCATTTGAATTAAAATGAGCCGTTATTGATAATTTACCAGAAGTTTTATCCCTACAAACTTCAAGTTTTATGTTAATCTTATCATCTTTAGTCATATTATTCCATCTCTCCTAATCTAAAAATGAATATATTATTAGAACTTATACTTTGCTAATTAAAAAATATCGAAAGATAAAAAGGAAAGAAATTAAAAAATTGTATTAAAGGATTTTATTAATTTAATTATTTTATCTACCTCTATTATAATTCAGTCCATAACTAGTATGTTTCTTAACAACGGAAACATATTCTGAAAAAATTCTATAATCCAATTGTTAACTATTTTGCTTCTGCTCCTTTCTACATTAACATTAAGTGACCCATAATCACTTTCATCCCCAAATTCATCCTTTGCTTTAGCTCTGATTGTATATGTTCCAGCTTTATCCCATACATGATTACTAGTATACGGTAAACCTGAAGCCTTGTAACTGGTCCATCCTGTTGTATCTCCATCACCCCATTTGATATAATATTTTACTTTATCTCCATCTGGATCGGATGATGTAAATGAATAGGAATAAGTTTTATCTGGATCAACACTTGTTGGACCTGTAATTATTGGTTCATCTGGTGGGTCATTAGGAATGGTTATCTTAATTTGTCTTAATTTTCCGTATAACCCTACTTCACCACCAGCCCAAGCAACAAGCATAGCTCCTGCAGCAAGGTTATTAATATCTAATTGTGATTTTACGCAAATTAAAGTATTTTTTTCAATATAAATATCATTAAACGAGATTGTTTTTGTATCATCCCAATCTTTGAACCAGTCTCCTTGTTCATTATATGAATTTTCCTCAAGAACAATCTCCTTCTCATAATTCGTAGGAGGATTACTATCTACATATAAAAGAAAATTAATTTTTATGTCAGTTACAAGTTCCGCCCAAGAACCAGGAATATATGGATTTTGTTGAATATGTACATGACCTTGAAAATCACCCCAATAACTATATGTAAATTCAAAATCATAATAACCAGTATGTGGGACTTTATAATAAGGAAATGGATTTTGATGATAATAATGAGCATTGACTTGAGCGCCACCAGCGCCCAGTCCTGCACTTACCATACCATAAACATAACCCTGGTATTCATCACCTGAAGCATCACAATCCGCATCAGCAATTCCTTCTTTTTTTACAATATTACACCAACCAGCATGCTCCCATGGCGGATTTAAAAATATCTCTCCTCGGTTATTTTGCAGAAGAATTTCTTCGTTACTTTGAGATATATAATTTTTATTTTTTCCAACACTTGCTGTACTAATAGTACAGTAGAACACAAGCATACAAACTAATATTCCAATTATTTTCTTATTCATTTTTTACCCCCTATGGTTCATCAGGAATAGTTTGGTTTTTGTCATTTATAAAATTTTCAGTAAGAATATACCCATAAAAAATTTGAAAAAGTGTTTTAAGAACTGGAAACCTATTAAGAATTTTAGATAAAACTAATTGAAATGCACAATTGTGCGTTAAGTCATTTTTGTTATGAGCCTTTAGTGTAACAGGAGCGAGGAATTTTAAAGTCCCATTTGTAAATGCCCAAGAAGTAATTTTTTGGGACGTATAAGGATCGTGCTGAGATGGATTAACCTTTATGGTACAATCCTTAATATCCCAATAATAGACTTCATCGCCATATAAAGGTGGTACTTCTAATACAAAATGAATCCATCCATCACCATCATCATCATTTTTTTGATCTTGAACACCTCGACAATCCACATTTATTGTTTCGCCTCTCTTAACTGCAACATCAAATACAACCTTTATTGGATTTTTCCAAGGTTCTTGTCCAATCCATTTTTTAAAATCTTCAAAATCATCGTTAAATTTTTCAACTTTTGGAAGAGCTTCCTGGTGTTTTTCTCTTGCTAAGTACAATAATTGACTAATTGCTGACTTAACTTCTGCTTTAAAATTTTTAAGTAAATCAGTAAGACCAATATTAACAGGTTCTCCCTTTAATAGATTATAAAAGTGTAATAGCAAAATTTTACACTGATTAAAAATTGATTCTACATATTGTGAGCCTTCTTCTACAAAATCATTAAAATCTTGGACAAGAACTGAAATATCTGCAATAATCGTTGTAAAATAAGTAGCAAATTCCAAAGTCCATCCCATTCTACTCAACAAGATCGTAGGATAATCATCAAAATCAGAAATATCAAAGGGTAAATCAAAATAATATAGACTACGACCAACCGGAATTGTTCTATAACTATGAGGAATATTGACCTCTGTTTGAGTCTTAGTAGGATTCCATATATCATGCCAATGTTCTGCTCTACCATAATCTATATTGTTTTCAGGATAAGTATCATCACCCTGCAGTAGTTCTAATCCAAGTGTTAAGTATTTACCAGCAAATTGTTTTTCCAGATCTAAATTTGGCTCAGCAACATTGTAAACCTCCCAGGATTTATAACCTATATAGCTTGAACCGTCCTCGATATCAATGTTTAATGTCCACTGATCAAAATCAACAATTAAATCACCTAGAGCGTGACCTAGCATAAGTTTAACTTCGCCATTATATGAGTTAACTCCTTTATTTTCTATAGTAAAATCAAGATGATAAAATATTTGTGAAAGTACTTGACCATAACGGGACCTGACTAATGTTACATCAGGGTGACAATTAATAAAATCTATAGATAAATCATATTCATCGTCTAAAGTCATTAATGTTTGCTCATCAATATCATCATTATTTTTTAATTGACGCGCTTGAAAAGTATTAATTGTGCTAACGAACATAAGCATACAAACTAATATTCCAATTATTTTCTTATTCATTTTTTATCCCCTATGGTTCATAGTACTAGCTTGTTGTTTTTTATTTATAAAATTTCCAGTACAAACATCCTCAGTTAAAAAATTCTAAAAAAAACAACTACTGAATACTTATTTTATGCATGATAAGGATGAGGAAATATTTCCCAAATTACATCTAAAGGTCTATCTTTAATAATCTCAACACTTCTATTAAGCCATTCCAACCATTGATCAACAAGTGGATCAGATAATGTTTTTTTATATTTAATGAGAAATAGCACTATTGTTAAATCTTCTTTAATTTTATATTTTATTTCTCTTCCGTTCTGGGTCTTTTCAACAATATTAGCATCTACTAATTTTTTTAAATGAAAATCGATAGTCGTCCTATGTTTTTTTAAATTAAAAAGTTCCTCATAAGGTGAGCCCCAATATTTTGATAATACAGCAAGCTCTTTTTTTGAATGTAAATTTGTATGTAATGAGGGATCATGTTCACTATGATCTGGATAATCTTTATAATGCTCAGGCGGCCCAAATGAAAGCAATAACAAAACAATTTTTCGAGGAATATCTTGTCTTAAAATATTAAGTAATTCTTTTTCTTCTCTACCAACTTTTTTTGAAACATAGTATCTAGTATATCTCCTATCAGATTTTGTAACAATAAAATCTTGTTTCGTAAGAAAATTTAAATGATGTATAAAATTTCCATAAGAAATATATATTCTTCTTGAAAGTTCTCTTAAATGTAGACCAGGATTTTTTAATATAACATTATAGATTTGTCTTCTTGTCTCAAGTTCTAAGGTTTTTTCATTTGAAATCATCTTTAAACCCAATTCCAGCTTTAAAACACACAGCTAGAGTTAATAATCATATTTATGTAAGTAAAAGCTTATAATCATTATGTAAAATAGATAACAAAAAAAGATTGAAATTATCATATTTTACACATTTTGTTATTTTAATAACTCTTCAGTAAAATTCTTTTTTAAAAAAATTAAAAGGCAGTTAAACACTTGAAAATAGAAAGTATTCTCTGTATATGTGGATGATTAGATATTCTGCTTAAAAAATAATGTAAGATATTCCTTTTACTCGCTGTATTATCTTCTGAGCTTGATTCAGAATTAGATATTATTTGATTGTCGTCTGAGCACTTGTTCATCACAATATTTCCATCCTCATTGTCATAAACAGAACAATCTATAATCTGATTCTCAGATGACGAAGAAAAATATATCCCATGAACTTCATTATTGTAAATTCTACAGTTGGAAATTATGTTTTTATCGTTTGATGATGCTATAGCATCTATTCCAGTATGTGTATTATCGTAGAACTCACAATTTGTAATTGTGTTACTTGAGGAGTATTGTAACTCAATTCCATCGCAATTGTCACGGAAAATACAGTTTGTTATTTTGTTGTTATTACATTCCGAGTAACTACTTCCGAGTAGTACTATACCCTCATCACTACATCCCCAAAAATTACAATTATCTATGATATTGTTAGAAGTCCATATTGCAATTCCCACAGGAGTATCATATATGTTACAATCACTTATCTCTGTTTTTGATGATGTAACACGAATCCCACTAGTATAGAGACCAGGGGCTCCATTCTTGATACTGAGGCCTTGTATCTTTATTCCTGGAGCCCCAAGGCATATTGCATATTTGTTTTTTTCAGAGATGGGATTGATCAGAGTGCTATCCTTATCCTCTCCTATGAGGCTGATCTGTTTTTTAATCTCAATTATCTCGCTATATTCCCCTTTTCTAACATATACTGTAGAACCCGGTTGTACATTATTGATAGCTTCTTGGATAGTTTTGTAGTCACCATTTCCGTTTTTATCTACTATAATTTGTCCTTCGTTATGTGTTAAAACAATTTGTTCGGCGGATACATTCGTAATCATGATTAGTTCTGCCACTAGAAATATTATTAGTGATACTGCAGTTATTTTGATTCTCCTCTTCATCTTACCATACCACGTTAGATGTTAGCGTGAGATTGACTAACGTGGTATTTTCTGTCTATAAGTGTATTTAAAGGTTTTTTGGAAAAATGTCAAAATGGAAAAAAGTCACTCAAGAGACAGCTAAACCGTTAAGATCCTTACATTTAGAAACTATTTTATCACGTAAATTAGTGTTGCTTTCAATAGAAACTGTCACATACTCCTCATATGAAATATCAATAACACGAGCTTTTTCATAAATCCATGAAATGAGAGATTGAGTATTCTCATTAACCGGCAGTTTTATAGTAAACCGTACTAACTGAGGTAACGACTCATAAACTAAGTCCAATAAATTATCAATATTTTCTCGATTTTTAATAGAAATAGAGGAAATTCTCCTATCTCTTGTTAATCCTTGTTTTTGTATGTATTCTATTTTATCTTTAAGTTCTTGTTCAGAAATAAGATCAGTTTTATTCAACGTGATAATAACAGGGGAAGTTACACCTATTTCAACTAATTCATCCAAAGAAATTTTAAGTTTATTTGCAACAACTTCTCTTTCTTCACTGATATCAGTTACCAAAAGAACAACATCAGCAACTTCTATCTCCTCAAGAGTGGAATGAAATGCATCTATAATATACGCAGGAAGGTTTTGTATAAACCCAACAGTGTCTGTCAATAGAATTGGAACATTTTTATTGTTTATCTTACGAGTTGTTGTAGAAAGCGTAGAAAACAATCTGCCCTCAACTTTTACCTTTTCGCTAGATAACAGGTTTAATAAACTACTCTTGCCAGCATTGGTATAGCCTGCTAAAGAAACTAGATAAAAACCACCTTTATGCCTGTGTCGCCTACGCAATTCTCTTTCGTCACGTATACTCTTTAAATTTTCCTTGATTTTCTTCATCTGCCTCTTGATCATCTCATAGTAATCATCAACTTGATACTCTCCACCAGCCATAAGACCTGGATGTTCACCCGATCTTGCACGATGAATAAGCTCACGAACAAATGGCCGTTCATATTGAAGTTGAGCTAGTTTAACCTGAAGTTTTGCTTCTTTTCTATCTGCTCGTTCTTCAAAAATCGCGAGTATAAGCCTTACTCGATCATATACATCCACATTCAACTTTTTTTCAAGGATAAACCACTGAGAGGGCTTAAGCTCTCCATCTACAACGACTAAATTGATTGGTTTTTCAGAATTTTCAATAAATTCTTTTATTTCGTCAACCTTACCGCTCCCAACATAGCTTCTAACATCTGGATTTTCCCTACGTTGAAAAAAAGTCTTAATAACTTTATAGTTAAGAGAATCAGCTAACTCAACTATTTCAGAAACATCATCATTCAGTGAAATAATTATAGTGTTATTATCATTCATTTTCTGTTTAAACCATCTAGGGATATAGTCAACTATATTTTAATAATAATTGACAAGGATTACTCTTACAAATGATTTTATAAATGAATAAATAATATGATTTAGCGAGGAGATGGGAAAACATGCCAAAATATTGTATGAGTTGTGGAGCTGAGTTACCAGAAGGTACTCAATTTTGTACTGGATGTGGTACAAAAGTTGAACAAACACCTCAGCAGCCTATGCCTATTCAGGCCCTTAAAAAATCAAAAACTAAATTAATTGCAATAATAGCAATAATAGTAGTAGCTATTATAGTTGTAGCCGTACTCTTTCTTGTTGTATTAGGAAATGACACCAGTAAATTCACTGGAACATGGACCGTTGAATATCTTGTAGGAAGCACTAACCCTAATCTTGAATGGACATTTAATCAAAATGGTACTTTAAAAAGTGAACAACCAGGATATAATCCAATTTGGTCTAGTTATGAGCTATCAGGTGGTAGAGTATGCTTTAAATCTAATGAATATACTTACTATCATTGTTATGATTATGAGTTTTCTGATAATGGAAATAAGCTTACTTTATCAGCTAGAGGTATTGATTCAATAATATTGAGTAGAAAAGGTTGAACAATAAGAGATGCAGCTGTATTAAACTAAAAATTGAAGCGAATATGAAAACTTATTTTCGACAATTGCAGTTAAAAATTTCGATAAGTTTATTTAACACAACTGACAAATATATACATGATAGATAATATCAAACTATCAAACAAAGGGAGGTGAGATAAATAGAAATTAACTATGTTGGGTCAATTTCAAATCAAGAAGACATAACGGAGATAGAAACCGTTACAAAAGTTTTTGTCGTAGCTAAAAGAATGATTGATCTAACCGATGATCTTAAAACAGAAAAAATTGTTTCAGAACCTCCTCTAAATTCTCCTAAAAAAAACAACAAAGGCCAAAATTCTTACAATAAAAGCTTACCAATTTTAACTGTCCGTGGATTCAATTAACACCTCGTTAACTTTTAATTGATGTTTTTCTTAGCAAAATAAAAGTGTTTATTGTGACCGCTTAAACCATCTTAAAGTACTGTAAAAACGTTGAATGGCTGTAAGATTACCCATAACTGCAAAATAAAGCAAAATCCATTCTAACAAAAATAAACGCAATACCAAACCAGAACCAGTATAGTAAAGCAATATAAGTTGAATAATAGGAGCAACCATCAATAGGACAAGTCTATCTGCTCTTCCCAATAATCCAGAATACTCTCGTTTATACCCAATGGCTTGTGCTTGTGTTCCCATATAACTTGTGAGAAGCATGCCAACAATGGCCAAAAGCCCAATAGCAGGATATCTACACCAAGGGCTCAACGCAAGACCACCTACAATAAAAACATCAGCATATCTATCGATAGCATGATCAAGAAAATCCCCTTTTCTTGAAACCTTATGAGCCAATTTTGCAACTTTTCCATCAATAGCATCAAAAAGTCCATTTAAAAAAACAAAAAGAACAGCGCCGTAGAGATAATAACTAACTAATTCACTCTCTGGAGAAGAAAAATAAAAGAATACACCTGCTATAAACGCAAACACAAGAGACATCCACGTCAAGAGATTAGGATTAACATTTACAAGTCGTTTAGCAATTGAATTCAAAATAGGATCCACATTTTCTCTCTGATTATCGAGAACCATATTTTTCAACCTTATCTTAGAAGTCTTTCAATATTTCTTCAGACCAATCAATTTTGCCTATATTATATTTTTTCATATTTTTAAATTTATTATCTATTATCTCTATAATAGAAGATACTACAGCATCAACAGATTTACCCGTAACATTTATCTCAAAAATGTTTTTCTCAGGATGAATCTCCACAGTCTCACAAAGGATTATATCTAATATTTCTGCTTCCAAATTCTCCTTTATTTTTTTTTCTTTCCATCCTTTTTTAGTAAGATTTTTTCTAAGTTCATCAGGATGACACCTAAGAACAATCACCTTATCAGCGTTTTTCAAAAGATGAGACAAATGACCTTCAATAAAAACAATATCTCTTTCACTGTAGTTTTTCTTTACATATTTATCAAATCTTTCGACGTCTACAACCTCGGAATCTCTTTTTTCATCTCTTCCGATTAGAAAATCTTTTTCACACGCAACCTTGTTTAAATCAACTATTTCAAATCCTTTATCATGTAAAATTTTAGAAACAGAAGTTTTTCCAGTTCCAGGTGTACCAGTAAGTGCAATAATCATAATCCTAAATCAACTTATGAAAATCATATCCACGGAATCCTTCTTTAAAGCAGTAATGGAGTTCTTGGAAATCCTTTCTGAATTCCTTGACATCTGCTTTTATTTTCTTTGGATCCTCTTTTTTCAAAAGCACTCTTTCATATAACTCAGCGATCTCATCCATTTCTTTTTCTTTCATGCCAATTCTTGTAAGCTCAGGTGTACCCAGCCTTAACCCCGATGGATTAAATGGATCTGTATCGCCAGGAATAGTATTCATATTTGTAACAATCCCAGCATCCTCAAGTTTCTTAGATGCTTCCTTTCCTTTACCCGGTCCAATTGCAAGTAAGATCTGATGAGATTTAGTAAAACCAAGTTTTTCACCAAATACTTTGAATCCTCTTTCATGTAATGATTGCGCAAAACTTTGTGCATTTTTTATAATCTGTTTAGCATAAGCCTCACCAAATTCGAGATGCTCAGCAAATGCAATTGCCTTTGCCGCAACATGATGAAGATGATATGAAGAAGTAACCCCTGGAAATACACCAAAGCCTAGTTTCCTCAAAAATGATTTATCCTCATCAGTATCCCCCTTATGATCCGAAAGGATCAGTCCACCCTGTGGACCTGGGAGAGTTTTATGAGTACTACCACTCACCACATCTGCACCTTCTCTCAATGGATCTTGAAACTGTTTACCACCAATAAGACCCAACACGTGGGCAGCATCATAAACAAGATAAGCACCAACATCATGTGCAGCCTCAGCAAGCTCTTTAATGGGACTAGGAAATAAGAAAACAGATCGACCATTCAAAGCTAGCTTTGGTTTAACTTTTTTAATTAGTTTTACTGCACCATCAACATCTATATTCATCTCTTCATCATTAAAGGGATAAGAAACTAGATTAACACCTCTAACACCAGCTCCACCCCATTTACCAAAAGAGATATGAGCACCATTGGCAAGATCTAAAACAGTTGCTGTTTCGCCAGGTTTTATTAATGCTTTAAAAATTCCAATGTTTGCAGTTGTACCCGCAGTTGGCCTGACATCTGCATAACTACAATTAAAAAGTTTTTTTGCAAGTTCCATTGCTTTAATTTCAACATTGTCAAAAAACTTACAACCTTCATAATATCTTTTACCAGGAGTTCCCTCTGCATACCTGCCATGAAAATCTGTAATTAACATTTCCCTACAAAGCGGAGAAAGCACGTTTTCACTAGCAATCATAGGAAGTGAATTTGCAAAAAATTCGTTATTCATCTTTGCTTGTTTTCTGACATATTCAACTTCGCTATACCAACTCATTAAAACCCCACAAAGCGATATCCAAATTACTCATAAAAAGGTAATGGAAATTTTATCTAAATTTCAATTAGCTGTCTAGACGATTTTGTAAGAATTTCTATTCCATCTTTTTTTATTAAAATATCATCCTCTATTCTTACACCACCAAAACCAGGTATATAAATACCAGGTTCAACTGTAAAAACCATATTTTCTTCTAACATTAATTGAGATGTATCACTAATTTTTGCCCCATCATGAACAGCAAGACCCAGAGAATGCCCTGTAGAATGAATAAAACGACCTTTAAATTCAGTTCCATCAATAAAGAAATTTACTGCATCATGTACCTCACATGCTTTTAAACCAGGTTTTATACTATCAAAACCGATACTTTGAGCTTTTAAAACTGTTTCATACATTTCCTTCTTTGTATTAATAGCTTTACCAAATACAAATGTTCTTGTAATATCAGAGTTGTATTTTCTAAAACAAGCACCAAAGTCACATAAAACAAAATCACCATTATTTAACCTGGTATCACCATGGCTGTAATGAGGTTCTGAAGTGTTTTTCCCAAAAGATGAAATTGTATCAAAAGCAGGTTTATCAGCGCCATTTTTTTGCAATAAATAATCAATTTCTGCTGCAAGCTCAAACTCACACATACCTTCATGTAAAATTTGTGGAATCTTTTCCATTACTTTATCTGCTATTCCACAAGCTTTCTTTATCAAATTTATTTCAAATTCATCTTTAACAAGTCTTGTTTTCACAAAAGATTTTGATACGTCAAAAAACTCTGAACCTGGAAATCCATCCTTTAATTTACAAAATTCCCTATGTGAAATTCCACTGAAATTTAGCCCAATAGTTTTAAAAGAAGAAACAGAGTCTTTCAAAACGTTTTCATAATCCTCTTCATATTTGTAAACTTTAACATTTACATCAGCTTTTTTAGCTGTTTCCGCTTCGAGCTCAGATACTATGAGATCGATATTTCCATCTGGAAACAAAACAGCCGCAGAGTCTTCAAAAAGGCCTTTTTCTAGACCCGTAACATAAAAGAAATTATCATCTATATACGGTTCAGCTGAGTTTTTTATTAATATTGCATCAGGTTTTTTTTCCAAGTTATTAAAAATATTTTTAACTCGTTTATCCACCCTCACACCGCCAATATTTATGAGAAACGCGAGCTAATCTAGAATAAGTAAGTAAAATAAGTTCCCCTGAAAGAATTAAAAGATTTTTATTTATATCCTTTAATTAGAGTTTGCAATTCAGACAAGTCGTTTTTAATAGTTTGCACTTGTTTCATTTTTTCTTGTTCGAAACTCCTTAGAATCTGTGGCAATGGCTTAGTAAGTTTGTATATGTGGACAGGTCTTCCCTTACCTTTTTTCTTTAGATCTCTCTTCTTAGCCCATCCTCTCCTTCTCATCTCCTGCATTGCAACACTTACTTCAGGTTGTCTGAGATCTGCACCCTGCTCAACATCTGCAGATCGACACTCATCAACTTGCGAAATGTACATTAATGTTTTAGCGAGATTTTTTGGCATCCCTAGCTCAGCAAATAGTTGAACGGCTTTGTCATCTTTCTCATCTAACACAAACGAATTTTTTCGCTTCATAATCTCCTCAAAATGTAAATCATTCGTGAGTATTTATATTTTTCTCATTTTTTCGATTCCAGATACATTTTTATTATTAAAATTTCTAATTTTAATGTCGCTTTCGTCGAGCATTTTTTTAGCAAGTTCGTCTGGATATTCCCCAGAATAAACTATCTCTTTAACACCTGCATTTATCAACATCTTTACACATACGACACAAGGAGTATTTGTACAATATAAAACAGAGTTTTTTATAGAAATGCCAAAAACAGCTGCTTGGATGATTGCATTCTGTTCAGCATGAAGTCCTCTACAGAGCTCATGTCTTTCACCAGGAGGAACATTTAGTTCTTCTCTGAGACAGCCGACTTCTGAACAATGCTTAAGGCCTTTTGGAGCGCCGTTATAACCAGTGCTAAGTATGTGTTTATCTTTTACAAGTATTGCACCTACTTTTCTTCTCAGGCAAGTACTTCTCTTTGACACAACATGAGCCATTTCCATAAAGTATTCATCGTATGATGGTCGCTCTCCCATAAAAATCAGAGGATAATAGTCTGAGGTGCTTAATAAAATTATCATTTTTATGAAATTTTTGCAAAATTATATACATCGTTACTATTAAATATAAAAAGATACATCTGAACTAGATATTTCTAAATTATAGGGATGGTAAAAATGGCGAACAAATATGGGATTTATCAATCTACATCTAAGAGCTGTGTATTTTACAAACAAGATGAAGATGGCAATCAATCAACTTTTAATATTTTTGTTACACCTGCAAAGGACGAAACCGATAAGAAAGAAGTCTTTGCATTTATTGACAATGAACAAATGAAAAAAGACAATTGGGCGGTGACCCGAGAAATGGGCTTAAAAGATGTAATTGAAGCATTTGGTGGATGGGCTGCTGATGCACCAATTGTTTTTGAGCTAGAGGCTCAAAAAAGTATGAGCAAGTGTTTAAGCTCTATATTAAAAAGTGAGGAAATTGAAGAATAAATAAGCTTTTATCACTAATAACTTATCTATTTTTTCAACTTAATTTCAATTTCCTGAAAATCTTTTGGTACAATAGTATTTTTAAAAATCTTCTGTGCATCATCTTCCAATGTGCTGCCATCTAAATATCTAGGGCTAATGTGCGTTAAAAACAATTTATCAACATTAGCTTTTTTAGCTATTTCTGCAGCCTGAGATGCAGTAGAATGCCCATATTCAGTTGAAATATCCTCAAATGTAGAGTCAAATGTTGCATCATGAATTAAAACATCGGCATCCTTTGCAAAACCAATCATTTTATCAATTGGCACAGTGTCTCCAGATATTACTATTTTTCTTCCTTTTCTAGGAGGACCGAGTACCCTATCTGGCGTGATTTTCCTACCGTCCTTTAAAGTTATAGTTTTACCGTGTTGTAGTTTACTAAAAAGCGGACCTTCAGGGATACCAAGTTTTAGAGCCTTTGGTTTGTCAAACTTGCCTGGTCGCATTTTTTCTTCAAGAGAATAAGCAATTGTTGGAACTCCATGTTTAACATTTAACACACGTATTAAATATTCTTTAAAATCAAGGACATTACCCTCCTTTACCTCGTGTGAGATTATTTTATAGTTTGGTTTAAAATAACCGAGAGACAAAAGCTGATCCAAGAGTTTATTCATACCCTTTAGCCCGTAAATATGCAAAGGAATATCTCTATCATTTAACTGCATCGTTTGTATAAGACCAGGTAAACCAAGGAAATGATCTCCATGGAAATGGGTGATAAAGATTTTAGATATCTGCATGTAACTAAGCTTTGATTTCTGAAATTGTCGCTGGGTACCCTCTCCGCAATCAAAAAGTATTACTTCACCAGCTCTTTTTACCGCTATGGAAGTAACATTTCGTTTCACGGTGGGCCAGCTGCCACCAGTTCCGAGGAATATTATACTTAGTTGTGTCATGCTAAAATGAGATAATGCTCCATTGTAAAAGCATTGTGGTTATTTTTCATATACAACAAAATAACGAATAAGGCTTCTATGAACCCTAAAATCATGTTTATCAACCAGTGAAAAATACTTTTGTCCTAAGGAGATAAGATCTTTATTTGATAACCCAACTACTCCTCTACCACCTTTTTTCAACAATTTAGACATGTTTTCGAAAGCTCGCGAGTAAAGGTCATCCATCTTTTCTCCTTTTGTAGTGGTTGATTTTCCATATGGCAGGTCAGTTACAATTGCATCAACTTTATCGATGTGTTTACCTACATCTCCTATGTCAGAACAATATAAATTATGATCTTTAACTTTGTAGAAATCAAGAGTTTTTTTACATCCTTCTATCATTTTATCTTCTATATCGCTGCCAATCACTTTTGCACCGATCAAGCCTGCTTCAAGTAGAATACCACCTGTGCCACAAAAAGGATCTAGTAAAACCTCGTCTTTTTTTATAGAGGATAAATTAACCAAAGCACGTGCAAGTTTAGGATGAAGAGAAATAGGTGAAAAAAACGGCCGGTTTTGAACCTTTCTTTCTTCAAATTGACTCCTATTCACTTCAGCTGTTTTTAAACCAACATATACTGTTGAATCAGTGATTAATCCGCGTATCTCAATGTCAGGATTTTCAAGAGTTACATCTCTGTCTTTTGTATATACCCCTGCTAACGCTTTAACTACTGGCTGTGAGTCAATGTTTTTTGATCTATTTTTGTATTTAATAGCTATTGATCCCCTTTTTTCCAGAGCATTTTCAGATGATTGTTTCTTTATTTCATCAATAGATGGTGAACAAGAAAACAAAAACTCATCTATGTAAAAAGTGAATGATAATCTGCTTGCTAATCTCTGCAATATTTCTTTTGTTGAATTTGTTTCTATTGCTAAAATATCTTCATTTGATTCTAAAATATTGTAACTAATGTTTTCAGCCTGTAAGCATGCTAGGATCTCAGCTTGTGGTAGTGTTTTATGTTCTTTAGCTAGTTCAAATAAATAATTCATGATATTCCTAGTAATTACTTGGCATTTTTAAACGTAGCTTTAATCAAAAATGGCGTTATCAAGGTAGTTATAATTGAAAGTAATATAGTAGTAACCAATATTTGATGCGCGATCGGATCAACCAAAATACCGCGAGATATAGCAGCGGCTACAATAATCAACGCAACTTCCATTCTTGGAATCATCCCTATTCCAACCTGTAGAGACTCCATAGAGCTCATACCTGCAAGTTTTGCTCCTATTCCACATCCAATTATCTTACCAGCAATGCTTACAATAATAATCACAAGAGCAAATATTCCAATCGTAGCATATGTAGATGTCTCCATACTAGTTTCTCCCCAGAAACTTGATCCAATCCATACAAAGAATATTGGAATAAAAAATCCATACCCAATGGTTTTTATATCTTCTGAAATCTTGCTGGATCTAACATTCTGCCCAATTAGTAATCCTGCAACAAAGGCTCCAACTATCCCTGAGATACCTGCCTTATCAGCAAAAAAAGAATATATCAAGAGAATAGAAAGAGAAATACTAAGAAAGGCCTTTGGTAAATGTAATTTTTCACCTAAATCTAATACTTTATCTATAACTTTTAATCCAAGATATAAAAAGACCAAGAAGAAAATAGCAATTTTAGTACCAACCCAAACTGCATTCATAACAGTGGATTGTATGCCCATTACAAAAACAAGAAGTAATATCCCAATAACATCATCGATAACCGCAGCTCCAAGTATTGTAGCACCAACATCTGTGTCAAGGACATGTAAATCCATCAGTGTTCTAGCAGTTACACCAACAGAAGTTGCGGTTAGAATCAACCCTACTACTATGCTTTCTTGTATCGAAAAACCTAAAAAAACACCCGATAAAATTCCAAGGATTAATGGTGCTATTACCCCACCAACAGCAACAAAAGTTGATGCTTTGCCTGTTTTTTTCAATTTAGATATACTCGTCTCTAATCCAGATATAAAAAGTAGAAATAATATGCCTATCTCTGCTAATAAAACAAATTCCGCTGAATTAAAATAATCCAATTTTGGTGGAGAAATCACATAATTAGAAATCGTAAATTGTTGCCCTGAAAAGAAAAATAATACAACTCCTCCTAAAAATATACCAGCTATTATCTCACCAATTACCGCTGGTTGTTTTAATTTGTAGAACAAATATCCTAAAGCTCTTGCAAATATCAGAGCTGCAGCTACTAATAATAAAACATTAAATAATTCCGTTTTTATCAGCCTTCTTCATCTTCTATCATTGGATGATATTGGGTAGCATCATAATATTTCCTAATTAATTGATGAAGAGTAAGTTCACCGACAAGATTTTTATCCTTAATAACAGGTAGTCTTCTTAGTTTATATTTCACCATTTTCATAAGTGCATCAATGATTTTGTCCTCAGGCCCACATGTAATTATTTTATGAGCCATGATATCTTCAGCTGTTTTTGCAGTGCCATGTTGAATCGAACTTACATCAGGCATACCAAAAACATAAGATGGAAAATGTTTAGGGGCTAGTATCGATAAGACATCATGCTCGGTTATAACTCCCACAAGCTCTTTATTTTCTTTGTCTTTAACCACCCAAATATGATTTCTAGCACCAAGAATGGCAAGAACATGGTGAATGTCTTCTTTTTCCTCGATTATCGGGAGATCCCATACTCTTTTATCCATTAATTGATTAACTTTAAGCTCATAAAAATCTGCAATTAATTTATCACGTTTAGTCATTTATTTTTCCTCTTTTTTCTTTTTATCCTTTTTTTTCACTTTTTCATCTATCTTATCTCTGAGATTATCTATCCCTTCATACCATTTATCCATACCTTCTTCATCGATTTCCCCGGTTAATTTGTCTATCTCATATCGAATGTCATCAGTTCCTTCAAACCAATCGTAGTCTCGTTTTTGAATTTTTTTCCGGTTAATTACTTTTTCAGTTTTATCTTCTTCAATTTCTACAGGTACAACTTCTTTTTCTTTACGAGGTCTACTGATTCTGATCTCTTCAACCTTAGAATCTTCATCTGGTTGAGCTCTAACAGCATCCTTTGAATAATATTGGCTCTCCTGTTTTTCTTCAGATTTGTCTTTTTGCAATGGTATTTCTTCATATTTTTCAATTGTTTTATTATCTGAAATTTCTTTAGCTCTGGTGTAAATGGACTTTTTTTGTCTAAAATTAACATATAATATAACGATTATTAGTAATATTGTAGCGATTAGTATTGGAAAATACCAACTTTTAATTAGAGATTCCCACCAAGAGGGTGGGATATTAACGCGAATGGTTATATCATTAGGTATGTATCCATCTTTTTGAGCTAATATTGTTATAGTATCTTTATCTTCAGGGGCAGTTAAATAAGCCTTTCCATATTCATCAGTTTCATCTCTTTCTTCCCAAATGTCTTCAATGGCAATCAACACTCCTGATAGTGGGTCCCCATTTTCATCGTATACATAAACAGTAAAAATATTACCACCGTCTACGACGTCCTCAGTATTTATCTGTAACTCTTTTATGACCTTATTAAGAACTGTAATTGTCTGATTAGAAGAATTATAACCTTCTTTAGATGCATATACAACAAATGATCTATCAGAATCAACTTCAGGCGCCTTAAGTGTAATCTCAGCATATTCGTCAATTGTATAATGGATATCATTAAATTCTATATCCACATCAATTTTCCATTCTGGTAAACCGCTTTCATTGAAAACATATACACTTATGATAAAATAATCATTTTCATCTATATTATCTATAGGATATCCCTCTTCATCAGTTATATAGATATTCAATTGATCTCCTTGAGCTAAGGTTATATTGGAAAATAATAAAATAACCAAAAGAAGCAATATAGCAATATATCCAACACTAATACTTGAGCGCATTTCTTTCCTCATTAACCACCTTTTATTTTAGAGTGCTCATTTTCCAGGATGCCTTAGGATATATTTATGCTTTTTTAAATAAGGAAATCTGTCTATATCTGAAGCAATATTCTCCAATATTGCCGATATTTAGGTAAAAATATTAAAAAAGTATTAATTATAAGCAAAATTTATTAAATATAAAATATATTATTATATTTAGATGATACCTACTTTACGACGAAAAATGGTAACTATTGTAAACAAAGATTTATATATAAACAGTAACAACTTAAAATATGTAGGTGAGAAAACACCATGCTATTAGCTAAAAAATTCAGAGCATGTTTCATAACTTTCTTATTACTTGTTAGTTCCTTATCACTTTTTGTCATTTCTCCTATTAATGTTAAGGCAAATGAAGAGGAGTATACTGAAGAGGATCTGATATCAATTGGATTACATCCCTTCGTAACTACAGGGATGTACACATACGATGGCGATGAAACACTGGAAATTAATGGAGATTTAATATTTGATATATATTATACTACTAGTTATTTTACTCAAAGAAATTATAGAGACAACCTTAAAGTAACGTTATATACTCTCGGTTTCAATCTTCTCACAGGTATGCCTTATTTAAAAGAAATTGAAAATGGAAATACTACGGTAACGTTGGAACCTGACATATTTGGTGATCTAGTACAAAATCGCACTGTTAAACTAGAAAATATCAAATATAATTTATCAGCAGGCGACACCTTGATATTTGCTGTGGAAATAATTCAGAGTGGTAAACCAATTGGGGATATAATTGAAAGGAGATTCGAAAGAAAATTAAAAGCACGATTGCAAAAAGTTGGTGAATTCTTAAATAATAGCGCTGACGAAAGCTTAAATGAGATCGGAGATGCAATACTACAAATCTTAGGATTAACTGAAGAACTTGGTATCACTGGTGAAGAAATTGCCAGTCTTGGAGATTCATTAATTTCTTCATCATTTGTTTACAATTCTAAGGACTATGCTTCTTCAGTAATTCTTCCGACCAATTTAGATAAAAACTTAACTCTTTACTATCATAATGTGCTAGATGATGAGTATTCAGATTTTGAGGGGTTCTCATTATGCGAACTAAATGAAGAAACCCCAAATGGCACGGCTACAACATGGCCTCCTTTGCTAGTTAGTTTAGATCCTGATGAGGATATGAATATCGAAAACTATCTTTTTTGGTTAACAACTTGTTGGTTACCATATATCACACTAGATAAACCTTCTGATGAAGAAAATGAAAATATATTTGCTTATTATTTAACCGGCGAAAAAAAGCTTGTAACTGAGGAACCAGAGGGATTTTCACCATCAAGGATAACCTTGAAAAAGTCGGCTAAATGGGATGGAATAACCATTGAAAGAAATAAAATAATAAAAAATGTAACAGCTGAATTATATCTACATTATCCAAGACTGATAACTTTAAGAAAAATTAACGTAAAAGCAACCTTGTTTGATGGAGATGAAGCCATTGCTTCTGATGAAAAGAAGTTGGATATTACCACGATTTTAGAGCTTTTACAAAGAGGGCCGGATACACCTACAATATTTACATTTAAAGAGTTGGAAGATGAAGAGATAGAGCATGGAAAAGATATCAGCCTAGAGGTTAGCGTTAGTGAAGGACCATTGTTTAGTTTATTAAGATCTCCTATACTTCTGTGTAACTCTCAGGATTATCCCTCCTCCATAACTTTCAAATTTGAAGAAACAAAGAATATTGGTATGACTATAGTTGAGGGAAAAGAAAAGCACCCGGTACCAGTTATCCCTGGCGGTAGTGCAGAGTTTGTTCTAAATATAACGAGCAAATATGCCGATACTGTTGATATAGAAATTACTCCTGAAGACGAAGATGATCTGAATAATTGGAGTATTGAACATCCTGAATCTGTTAAAATTGCTGCAAATGGCTCTGCTATTGTTCACGTTTTTGTTAATTCAACTGATTATACTATTAATGCTGAAGGTCATAGGATTGAAATGACCTTTGCTGCTGCTGGTCTGACAGGTTATGATAGTGAAGAAGTAATTGTTGAAGTATCGGAAGATGCAGTTGATCATGATATTATAGTTACCGCCCCATCTGGCAAGAAGATCAAACACGGCGAGAGTGGTACCTATACATTTAGAATTAAAAATAACAATAATGGTGTCTGGCCTGATAGTTATGAAATCGAAGCGTCATCAGAACACGACTGGATAAACGTATCCTACGATGAAGAAGATCTGAAGGATGTCGAAATCGGAGAAGAATTCTTAGTTGATGTTACAGTATCTGTTCCATGGTATACTGAGGTAACTTCAGATAAATTGACATTAAAAGTTATTTCACAGAAAAGCAAAGAAGAATATTTTGTTATCGTAAATGTTACAACAACAGTTATAAATCCAAATATTTTTGAGAGCATTTATCATTTCTTTGAATCTGTTGCAGAAGATTTAGGACTCGATGAAATACTTGGTTCCTATGCAGCCGCATTTTTAATATTTATCATAATATTCCTTATATTGATCTTTTTAATCCCTGCAATATATTTGATTAAAAAGAAATATGTTAAGATAGTTTGTCTTGATCGTATTAAAGATATCACCTCAGATGAAGAGGCTAAATTTGATATTACTCTCCAAAACCCATCAAAAAAACGAACTCTAACCTACGAGATTCATACAGAGACAGAATCTGAATCTGAGAACTGGGATGTCTCATTGGATAAAGAAAGCGTTATAGTTGAACCAAAACAATCAAGTGCTGTAGTTTTAACAGTTAAACCTACTGACTATGTCAAATCTGATGACTGGGTAGAGGTTCGGGTGATAGTCAAGGTAGTTGGGCGGAAGAAATCTGCTGATATATCAACGGTTACAATGATAAAAGATGGAAAGCCAGAAGTAAAAATTACTGGTGTATTCCATTGGCCTAAAGTATTTAAAAAAGGTGACAGAGTAGAGACTTCATTTAGACTTACAAACAAAGGTAATGTATCAGCTAGCAACATCAGTGTTATTTTGTATGTTAATGGTGAGGAAAAAAATAAAGTAGAGGATATTACTATTCCCCGTGGGGGATATGCTGAAATAGAGATACCTTGGATTGCCGTAAAAGGTAAAAACGAGGTTAATATAGTGGTTAAATAATTAGCATATCCAAAATAGCAAAATATTTGTAGTGTTTCTTATGCCTAAAGATTCGACTAAGAAAAAAGAAATAGAACAGTTAAAGGATGCCGAAAAAAAATATCAGGCCTATATCGAAAAAAGAAATGAACTTAATGATATGGCTAAAGTGGTTCGTGAAGAACGGGATATGATCAATGATAGTCGTAAAGATCTCAAAGAAAAAGTAGATAAGGTTAAGAAAGAGCGGGATGAGCTTGTTTCTAAGATGAGGCATCATAAAGAGATGCGTACTAAATTTCAGGAAGAAGCAAAGAAACTTATTGAAGCCAGACGTAAAAAAAAGGGTGAGGTTTTTAGGAATCTTCCATTACGAGTAGAGGAGCTCAAAGCTGATGTTCAGATGCTTGAATATAGACAGGAAACTGTTCCGATGACACCTCAAGAAGAAAATGAGTTAATAGAAACGATACGTGAAAAGAGAAAAGAATTCGAAAGAACACAAAAACAGATGGAAAAGCAAAAAACAGTTGAAATTGACATTTCCGACAAGGACAATGCTATAGACGAACTCTTTAAGAAAGCAGATGAAGAACATAAACTGGTTCAAAAATATTATGATGAGAATCAAAAGAAACATGAGAAGTACATTAAACTTGTTAATGAGCTGTCTGTATCTATTGCTGAAGGAAATAAGAAACATGAGCAATATATGGAGCTTAGAACTGAGGCTCAGAAGGTTCATGATAAAGCCTTTGAGATGAGATCTAAGATTATTGCTATTAAAGGAGAAAGGCGTAAACGTTGGGATGAGGCTAAAAAAGCGATAAATGATCAGAAAATAAAGGTTCGTAAAGCCTTAATGGACGAAAAGAAGCTTGAGGAATTTGCGGATAAATCTGTTGATTCATTAAAAAGGGGAAAAAAAATTAACTTATAATTAAAGGCTAGTTTTTTTAATTAATACTGATATAATAGCCATATTAAAAAACAAAAAACAGTTGAAATTGACATTTCAGACAAGGACAATGCTATAGACGAACTATTCAAGAAAGCTGATGAAGAGCATAAAATGGTTCAAAAATATTATGATGAGAATCAGAAGAAGCATGAAAAATTCATTAAACTTGTT
>SMTZ1_10002688_pt1 | contig 36642 bp, 38 predicted proteins | sample DeeMarSWOR136_30_FD_25667 | JGI IMG/M metagenome (IMG submission 25667)
GTGTCGGAGCTGGTTTCGACCGCCTGGGCGTCGGCGTCCACCTTCCGTGGCTCCGACAAGCGCGGCGGTGCCAACGGTGCCCGCATTCGTCTGGCGCCCCAGAAGGATTGGGAAGTCAACCAGCCTGCCAAGCTGGCGAAGGTGCTCAAGACCTTGGAGGGCATCCAGAGCGCGTTCAACAGCGCGCAGTCTGGCGGCAAGAAGGTATCACTTGCTGACCTGATCGTTCTGGCCGGTTGCGCGGGCGTTGAGCAGGCTGCGAAGAGCGCCGGTCACGAGGTGACGGTTCCCTTCGTGCCGGGACGCATGGACGCCTCGCAGGAGCAAACCGATGCGGCCTCCTTCTCGGTGCTTGAGCCGGTAGCGGATGGGTTCCGTAACTACCTCAAAACCAAATACGCTGTATCGGCAGAGGAACTGCTAGTTGATCGGGCGCAACTGCTGACGCTGACCGCTCCTGAGATGACGGTTCTCGTTGGCGGTATGCGCGTCTTGAATGCTAACTTCAGACAGTCCCAGCACGGTGTCTTCACCAAGCGGCCGGAAACGCTCACCAATGACTTCTTCGTGAATCTGCTCGACATGAGCACGACCTGGAATGCAACCTCGGAAGACAAAGACGTGTTCGAGGGGCATGATCGCGCAACTGGCGAGCTCAAGTGGTCCGGCACCCGTGTCGACCTCATCTTCGGCTCGAATTCTCAACTCCGGGCCTTGGCGGAGGTCTATGGATGTAATGACTCCCCGGATAAGTTCGTGCATGACTTTATAGCGGCGTGGGATAAGGTAATGAACCTTGACCGCTTTGATATCGCTTGATCGTAGCATAAATGTCTTCGGGGGCTTCTGAAGCCGATTCCGAACTGCAAATCAGATGATCGGGAACTGATAGCCGTCACGAGCTGACTTACTGTAAACGCTCGATGGAGGCAAGTAGCTCCCGGGGTGTTCAATAGGGAAAGTGTGATGTAGTTGGGCCCTTCCACGTCTCCACCAATGAAGCTAAAACGCCAGCGGTGAAACGCTAGCGTTTTTATTCCCTTATTACCATTCACCAACTATTGCCCGTACAATCAGCATTACGAGAAAACCGCCGCCCAGACCGAGAAAGATACCGGCAGTAATATCATCGACTAAAAAACCGACACCCATGCCAATAAAAAGACCGGCCGGTATTGCCAACCCAGTAACGCCTTTTCGCTCCTTCGGTTGCTCTGGCTGTGTAGACATGGCTGCCTCCGATCCCATTCCAATGCACAATGAGGCATCCTGACCTTCATTGCTCTTGTCGCTAATAGTACATATATGGTACTTGGGTTGTCAATGACCGTCTCTCAACCCCACAGAGCGGGTGCGGAGCGATGATACAGCACAAAGGTTTATTATGCAACGGCGCGAAAAACGCCCGGATTTGGCTCTCAGGACGTGGTATGAAATAATATGTACTCATGGGCTGATAGGTATAATCGAGGCAAGGATCGCTGACATGAGCCTGGCATTTACCGAGGAGTTGATAGCGCCGTGCGAAATGAACTGCGGGATCTGCAGCAGTTACCTGGCTTATTCGAAGAATATCTTAAAGAAACGGGGGGCAATACTGCACTGTGCCGGATGTATACCTCGTGACAAGAGATGCGCCTATATAAGGAAAATCTGTATTAATCTGAGGAATGATCGAATCAGGTTCTGCTACGAGTGCTATGATTTCCCGTGCGACAGGCTCCGGGAGCTTGATAAACGGTACAGGAAAAATTACGGCATGAGCATGGTCGAAAACCTGGAGTTCATCAGGGATAACGGTATCGGTAAGTTCCTGGTTAAGCAGGAGGAGAGGTATAAGTGCCTGAAATGCGGTGGTGTTGTCTGTGTCCATAACGGGAAGTGTTATGACTGCGAGCGGATAGAAAGCTGGAAGGGATAGCGCAAAGAGCCGAAAAATGAAATTCTCCGGACGAGGGAGGAATTGGTATCAGCCTTTCTAGAAACTAAACGTAAAATTTACATAACATTTATAGTGCGACCATGTAGCACGTTTGTGCTTTTGGGAGTTTTTCAGGCCTCCAGTACCCTTTTCACCAGTGATAGCTCGTCTCTCATCAGCCGTGGCATGAGGAAGTTCCTTTTCACATTTTCCTTGCCCTCCTTACCCAGCCTGGCGGCGATGTTCGGGTTTTTCAGGAGATAGACCACTTTATCAGCGCACCCCTCGATGCTTTGGACGAGATAGTTACTGAGGTTCCCTGTCATCTGCATGGGGATGCCGCCAGCGTTGCCGGCCACCACGGGGCGTGCCTTCCACAGCGCCTCGGACACCACCAAGCCGAATCCCTCCCTGATCGACTTCTGAATAACCACATCGCAGGCTGTCTGGAAGGCATTTACCTGCATGCTGCCGACTCCGGTCAGATTGGTGAAGACATAGACGTCGTTATCCTTATCTGCCTCTGTGTGTATGGCAGCGTACATCTCCGAACCTTCGGGGTCATCTGCAGCCAGTGAGCCGACCAGTGCCAGTTGCAGCCCCGGCACCCTCTCCTTGGCAAGCTGGTAGATCTTGATAACCCCGAATGGGTCCTTCCAGGGGTCGAATCTTGATACCTGGAGGATGAGAGGACGTGCCCGGTCTATGCCGAGGTTCTCGGTCATCTCGCGGCAGAGACCTCTGGGGAGGGCCATGTTTTTGGCGCTGAGTGCGTCGATGGCCGGGGCCATGGTCGCTATGATGGGCACTGTGAGGTCACGGGGGATAAACTCGGCCATGGTAAATATCGCCGCGTCGTAGTGCTTCAAATAGGTGTGCAGGAAATTCCAGGCCTCTTCATCCGGCTCCGACGTGTCTATATGGCAGCGCCAGAGCCACTTGGCGTGGGTATTGTCGCTGAAATATCTTACTGCCGCCGGCTGGGGATCGTTAATGATGAATACATCGTAGTTGTAGTCCATCTCCAGCGCGTTGGCTTTGCTCTGCGTCTCATAGAGCTCGAGGGCTTCCTTACTCCGGATGAGCGAGCTATCGCCGCCCTGTAAGGCGTTATGCAGGCTCTTGGTGACTGTGAAGAAAGGACGGTCCCCATGTATAACCTGCCAGTCCATAGTGATTCCCAGGTTGCGCACCAGGGGGACGTAGGAGCTGAGGAGTTCGGCTACTCCTCCCCCGAACTGGGTTGAGTTAACATGGCAGATACGAATGCCCTTGAGCTCAGCGGCGAGCTTCTCCAGTTCATCGATGAGCTCGTTGCCCAGTATCAATCTATACTTCTGTAGGTTCCTTACCCCGACCGATACTTTGTTGAGCATGTGCCTTCCGCGCCGAGTATAGCATCAGGCTGGTAGCGCTGCAAGCTGCGGGTATGTACCTTGTCCTAGCACCGGTGCTACTTGGCTTCATCCGAGGCTAGAATGCCGCCGCTGGCCCAGTTCTCCTTAGCTATGTCATCGAAGACGACTATGGTTGCCTCCGGTGTCGTGTGGGCGATGGTTACCACCGCCTCGGTGATGACCCTCGCCAGCTCGGCCTTCTGGGCGTGGGTTCTGCCCTCCCACATCTCGACTCTCACTATAGGCATTTCGGGGTCACCTCCCCTCTCGGTCTGTTTCAGCCAGATATTAGCACATGCCCTACTTTGTTGTCATTGCGGACCCTTTCACATATAGCACTTGGGTCTTGGGATTGTTAGGCACTACTGCTGGTTGTATAATGGTGGCGTAAGCCCCGTGCAGGAAGCTGAGGAAGTACGCAGTGCCCAAATGGCTGGATAAGCTTAAGATTAAGCTGAAGAAATCACTGGGAAAGGATATCTTCCTGTGTGATAGCTGTAAGTGGGACTGGCGTAGCTCGTGTCATAATCCAGAGCGCCCCAACGCTACCTCATGCCCTGACTATGAGAAGCGTGGTACGTAACTTCTGAGACCGCTTCTACGCAGCCACAAATATATTATGTCAAGCTATACTCGTGGCTGCCCTATGTATAATCGTAGAACCCCTTGCCCGTTTTCCGTCCCAGGTGCCCCGCTGTTACCAGCCTCTTTAGAAGCAACGGCGGTGCGAACTTGGGGTCCTTGAGCTCTTCATACATCGACTCGGCTATGTAGTACATTGTATCCAGCCCGACAAAATCGGCCAGCGACAGCGGGCCCATGGGGTGGTTGCAGCCGAGCACCATGCCGTTGTCGATATCCTCTCTTGTGGCTATACCTGCCTCAACCATTCTCACGGCCTCGAGCATGAATGCTCCCAGCAGGCGGTTCACGATGAAGCCCGGCTTGTCCTGCGCTACGATGACCGTCTTGCCCAAGGACTCTCCAAAGCTCTGTACAGTATTGAAAGTCTCCTCGCTGGAGATAACGGTGGTTACCACCTCGAGCAGCGCCATCATCGGTACGGGGTTGAAAAAGTGCATCCCTATCACCTTGTCGGGCTTTTTCGTCGCCATCGCAATCTCGGTGACGGACAAGCAGGAGGTGTTGCTCGCCAGGATGGCGTGAGCGGGACATATCCTGTCGAGGTCGGCGAAGACTTTCTTCTTCAGGTCCATATTTTCTACGACTGCTTCGATTACCAGATCGCAATCGGAGAAGTCCTCGATATTGGTAGTGCCCTTCACGCGGCCAAGTATAGCCTCCTCGTCCTCTTTGCTCAGCTTGCCTTTCTCCACGCTCTTGGCCAGCGATTTCTTGATTATTCCCAAGCCTTTGTTCAGCAGTTCCTCATTTATCTCCGAGGCTGTGACCGGGTAGCCGGATTGAGCGCAGCTCTGAGCGATGCCCGCGCCCATTATCCCGCAACCCACGACACCGACTTTCCTGATCTCCATTACGCTCCTTTTCTGTAGCTGATTTATGACCATGTGCCAATATATCAAGTGGCGGCAACCCAGTCAAGGCGCAAATGTTTATGGCGATGAGAAGCCTTATCCTTTACCCCATGATTTGCTCTCCCTGACCTGTTCCCCGGCGTCCTTTAAGTCATCCCATGCCATTCCCAGCTTCGCTGCCCACTCTCTATAGTAGTCAAGTATTTCATCCCAGGGAAAATCATCGTAGGGCCCGTGGTAGTTCAGATGCTCGATATGTGGTTGACCGTCTTCAGTATATCGGGAGTCCTTGGCATCGTTTATACCATCGAAATCCACCGGTACGAACCGTTTCCTGCGGCAGGTAGCTATGTCATATGCCGGACTTGCATGAACCCACTTCCCGTCAATATACAGCTCGGCGAAACCATGAAACGGAAAAACGTTGATTCCCCCTATCATTTGTTTGAAGCTCTCTGACAACTGAAAGTCGTTGACATCGACGAATCCGAGACGGGCCGGGATTCCAACGGCCCGGGCCAGTGCGCAGAGAAGGACTGATTTCTGCTGGCAGATTCCGTTGCCTGCTTCGAGGATGACACTTGCCTTGTACTGGTTGAGGTCATAGAGTTGGGCGTAAGCGTTATGTCTTATCGTATCTCTTACAAAATAGTAAAGGGCTACAGCCTTCTCTCTGTCGCTTTGCAGTCCTTTGGTAAGCTCTTGAGCCTTGGCTTTGATAGACTCCGTATCGCAATCAATAATCTCTGTGCATTTCAAATACCTTTCTATTCCAGTCATGTGGTAACCTCCTTGAACAAGATTATTCAGCTTACCAGCCATATCTTAGCCTGGCGATAAGGCGCTGAGGCAGACCGTGCTCTTTCATCCGCTTCTGAGTGGCGGCGATATCATAGGGGACACGGTAGTAGCTGACAACGCCCTGCTCGCTGTCGTAGACAGCATAGCTGGCCCGGGGATCGCCATCTCGTGGCTGCCCTACCCCACCGGGGTTGATAATCAGCCTGTTAACCTCGAGCCTTAGCATGGTATCAGGCGAGACTTCGTGTAGTAAACAAGCCCCGTCGGCGGAGAGCTCGAATACGAGCGGTACGTGGCTGTGGCCAACCAGACAGTATTTTGTCTGGAAGTAATCGAAGCTGATTTTAGCGCTATAGACGGATAGCAGGTACTCCCATATCGGCTCACGGGGGCTGCCGTGAACCAGGGTAAAATCGCCTTCCTCAAGGCTGAGCGGCAGGTTGTCAAGGTAGTCCAATTCCTCAGAACCTAACTGTTCGGTCGTCCAGACGGAGGCAGCGGCAGCCTCGGGGTTGAAATCGTCCAGGTCTACTCTTCCCAGTGCTACCCAGTCATGGTTGCCGGCGACACATACATGGTCGTATTGTCGCAAGAGGTCGATGCACTCTCTGGGATCGGGCCCGTAACCGACGACGTCGCCCAGGCACCATATACGCTCGGCGCTCCCCCTCTCGTCGATATCGCGGAGCACAGCCTGGAAGGCCGCTAGGTTACTGTGGATGTCGGAGATGATGGCATAACGCATGCTCGCTCCCCGTTAATATATCAGGTTTAGCTTCCTTTGACCATAAGTTGTAGACCGAATTTAAAGTGGCTATAATCTTAGCGATGAAAGTCGGGGATCTGGGAGAATTCGCCTTAATTGAGTTTATAGCCGACATCGTAGGCAAGCCTTCGGGACGTGACCTTATCCTGGGTATCGGCGATGACGCCTCGATTTGGTGTACTGAGCAGGCCACCCAGCTCGGCACAACCGATACCTTGGTTCAAAACGTTCACTTCACGCTTGATACAGCTACTTGGCGCGACTTGGGCTGGAAGGCGCTGGCGATAAACATCAGCGATATTGCTGCCATGGGTGGAGAGCCGTGTTATGCCCTTGTCTCGCTGGCGCTGCCGTCGGTGACCGATGTAGAGAGCATTGTAGAGTTCTACCGTGGGATGGTGGAACTCGCCAGGAAGTTCGACGTTGACATTTGTGGCGGGAATATCAGTAGCGCTCCTGTGGTTGTTATCAATGTTAGTGTGATAGGAAAGGCATCGGACATCATTCTCAGGCGCTCGGCAGCCTTACCCGGTGATCAGATTGCGGTGACTGGTTACCTGGGTCAGGCTGCGGCTGGTCGCAAGATGCTACAATCGAGGCTGAAGTTTGACTCGGAGACGACCGCTTTCCTTAGAGCAGCTCACCTCCGCCCCTACCCCAGGGTCGCCGAGGGGCAAATCCTGGTGCAGCACGGGGTGAAGGCAGCGATTGATATTAGCGACGGACTGTTAAGCGACTTGTCGCATATCTGCAAAGCAAGCCGTGTTGAAGCCAGGGTTCAGCTAGACGGCCTTCCTATTCACCCCATGGTAAAAGCCGCTTTTGAGAAGGAATCGGTCGGCCTAGCGCTTTCCGGTGGCGAGGATTACGAGCTCCTGTTTACAGCCAAGAGGGAGATTGCTGAGCAAATAAAGGGCTTGATGCTGACCCCAGTGACCGTCATCGGTGAGATTATCAGAGGCGAGCCAGGACAGGTAACACTTTATAACGAGCGGGGCAGGCCAGTTGAATGGGGTAAGCGAGGCTGGGAGCACTTCAAGACAATTCACCGTTTCTATCTGCGTTCAGATGAGTATGACTGTGGCCTCTCTTGAAATAACCAGCGCCAGCGTGGAGCGGACTCGTAAGCTCGGGACAAGGCTTGGCGAGCTGGCTGAACCCGGGGATGTGATACTGCTTGTAGGCCAGTTGGGCGTGGGTAAGACCTGCCTCACCCAGGGAGTTGCCTGGGGTTTGGGGATCGATGACTACACCGCGAGCCCTTCATTCGTGTTAGTGAGGGAGTATCAGGGCAGGCTGCCCTTATATCATATTGACTTCTACCGGCTCGACAGGCTCGAAGAGGTTGCCGACCTGGGGCTCGATGACTACCTCTACGGCGGCGGCTTGTGTGTCGTGGAGTGGGCGGACAAGGGACTGGGTGCGCTGCCGGAGGAGCACCTGCTTATCGAGATGCAGCACCTCGCCCCGACCAAGCGTAAGCTCAGCTTTTTTGCCCGGGGGGTGAGATATGAGGAGATGTTAGCCCAGATGAAGCTTTCGACGAAGGTGCGTAAAGCGAAAGGCCGCTGATTGAGAAAAATCCAATTTATTGCAGTCTGAATGCGATGACCTAGAGAGAAACATGGAGAAGCTGGGAAGACTCGTTTCAACAAGGCCGCTGATTACAGTAATCGTGATTATCCTGATCACGCTGGCTATGGGTGCGCTGGCGGGAACTCTCGAGACCGAGATGGGTTGGGAGTCATGGATGCCTGATACCAAAGAGGTCCGGGCTATTGACGAGATAGACGATGATTTTGGCAATGTCGAGTATGCCGAGGTGCTGGTAAAGTCACACGTTAGCGATATGCTCACAACAGCGGGTATGCTGGACGTACTTCATGTGGTGAAAGCGCTCTACGAGGACGAGCAGGTAAACTCTACGCTATCTGAGACGAAGGAGAGCATTCACATCGCCGGTATCATCGCGGGCTATGCACTCAGGGAAACAAGTCTTGCTCCGACGATAGATGACCGGATAGCACAGATTGAACAGATGAGCGATGCTGAGATAAAGGCGAGTCTCGCTTCCTTTCTCGAAGACACCTCTATCCCTCAGAGCTACCGGGATGAGGCACTGATGACACTTTCAAAGGAGTACACGGAGACCGGAAAGGCGAAGGCAACAGCGGTATTTCTCTTTATCGATCGCTCTGTCGGCCTCGATGAGGTTCGTGAGGTAGAGCTAAGGATAGAAGATATCGTGAAAGACGCTGCTGCAGCGGGCAACTCCGACATGAGTGTATACGGAGACCTGTTGCTGGACTACCACGTCGAAGAAGAAACTATGACACAGTTCGTGTATGTCTTTATCGCAGCTACCATAGGCACGGTAGTAATCAGTTACCTGAACTTTAAGCGTGTCTCGGACATAATTATCAGCGGTTTAGGGCTCCTCTTCGCCGTTATATGGTGTATGGGCTTTGCTGTGATTATGGGCTGGGATCTCGACGCAATGTCAATGCTGGTGCCTGTATTGCTCATTGGTTTGGGTATAGACTATAGCATTCATACATTAATGCATTACCGGGAACGATACCGAAGCGAAGGGGACGTCAGGAGGGCAATACTCTTGGCTATAGCGGCTGTGAGCGTGCCGTTATTGCTGGCAACGATTACCACAGCCATAGGATTTATGTCGAACGTTTCCTCCTATTTCTTGGCAGTTAGACACTTTGGCATCCTTGCTGCAGTTGGTATCGTTTTCTGCTTCATAGTGATGAATAGCTTCGTACCTGCGGCAAGATTATTGCTGGACCAGCGAACTGTCAGTAAAGGAAAGGCCTTGGGATTCGCCGCGGAGCCAGATGAAGGTGAGAAGGATGCAACAAGAAAAAACAGTGGCATGCTGCTGGCAACCGGTGAGCGTTTTCTAAAAATACCCGTGATTGTAATCATTGTCGCCGTTGTTCTTGCGGCAGCCGGGGGATATGGGGCTACACTGTTGGAGATAAACTACACCGAGACGGAGGATTTACCCAGGGGAGCTGAGATCGGAAAGACCCTGGATTATATAAATAGTGAATTCGATGTACAGGCAACGGAAGCGATGAGCATTTTGGTGAAGGGTGATATTACAGACCCTCTGCTTCTGCAAAGAATCGAGGAATCGTTAGCTAATATGTACGATGATAAGTATGTCCAGAAGCAGGACGGCTACCCGATGGTCGAATGGCTTCTGCCCTTTATATATACCTATGCTAACAGTGAAGCTGATCCAGCCTTCGCAGAGACCTACCTTGAATATGATACCAATAATGACGGCGTTCTAGACTCACCGAGCAGGGAAAGCTTGACCGTGCTTCTCGACCGGATATACAGCAGCAGCGGTGAAACAGAGTTCCTGCTTCACAAGGACGATGACGGGCAATACGATAAGCTCGTCCTCAGGCTATATACCAATACTGAGAATTTCAAGTACAGCCATGAGCTTATAAAGGAGCTGGAGAAGGATGTGGAGCCGATACGGGCTGTAGCCAATGACGTAGCGGTGACGGGTCTGCCATTGATATACGACCTGATGAACATCAACGTCAGAAGCTCTTCCCTATTCTCCACACTCTATTGTGCCCTCGCGGCACTTGTCGTACTCACGATTACATTCTTCATGATGGGCAGGTCTCTTGTCCTGGGCGTAATTACAACCATTCCTGTGGTCTTAGTCGTATTCTGGACTTACGGTACGCTCAAGCTCCTCGGGTTTCCGCTTAATTTCGAGGTTGCCCTGGTAGGTGCCCTGACTATTGCGCTTGGCATCGACTATTCGATTCATGTCAGTTACAGGTTCTTTCATGAGCAAAGGGAAGGATATGACGCAATGACGAGCTACAGGAATACAGTAATGCATACCGGCCGGAATATATTCTTTTCTGCAATCACAACAGCGTTTGTTTTCATCGCGATGATGGCCCTGAACACAGAGGCGACAACATACTTCGGCGCTGCGGGAGCAATCGCGATAATCTACAGCTTTATTGCAGCAGTGGTGGTATTGCCAGTCCTCCTGATATTACGAAACAGGCTACAAGCAAAATAAGCATTTACTCCAGTCTACCTATATTTTATTATGACATGATCAGGTTGAGCGGATTAATATTTGTTATAAGGATAACTGTGTGGAGCTAGCAATTGATACCTCAACCGAAACGGCTTACCTTGTCCTGTCATCACAGGGTGAGGTGCTTGCTGAGATAGCCTGGCATGCAGGACAGAACCACACCGTAGAGCTTATGCCCAACCTCGTCCAGCTTCTGCATCGAAATGGATCGAGCCTCCAGTATATGGGTGGTATTATCGTAGCCAGAGGCCCCGGTAGCTTCAATGGTTTGCGGGTGGGCATGAGTGTGGCCAAGGGGATTGCCATGGCCCTGAAGATCCCCCTAGTGGGCGTGAGCACCCTTGAGGTAGAGGCTCTGCCCCATGCAGCCACGGGTTTGCCCATCTGCCCGATATTGAATGCCGGTCGAGGTGAGGTGGCCACAGCGCTTTTCCAGACTAAAAAAGGAAAGTGGCGGCGTCTGGTCGAGGAACACATAACCTCGTTCAATGGCTTGATTTCCGGGATTGAAGAACGAACCGTTTTCTGCGGCGAAATCCCTGAAGAAGCAACGGCGCAAATCAGGGACAGGCTGGGTGACAAGGCCGTATTTGTTGAGGAAATTAGTGCACTGCGTCGAGCACAAAGTCTGGCTGAGCTTGGCTGGAGAAGGCTCGAGACTGGCGATTATGACCACCCCCCTACCCTCCAGCCGCTGTATCTGAGGAGGCCGTCGATAACAATCAGCCACCGGAGGCGGTAGGATAAGTATTATGTTAAGTTGTTGTGATGAAGAGAGTGTATCTTCTTAGCGGCAAGCCTGGCAGCGGAAAGACCACCATTATCAAGGAGGTACTCTCCAGAGTGGGAAGAAGCGCTGGGGGCTTTTACACTGAGGAGATACGTGACCGCGGTGTCCGGCAGGGGTTCCGGATTATCACTCTCGATGGCAACGACGCCACCTTAGCCCATGTCAGTATCCCTAGCCCCTACCGCGTCAGCAAGTATGGTGTCGACGTCGGCAATATCAACGAAGTGGCTGTTCCTTCTGTGAGAGAGGCGATACACAATCGCGACGTCGTGGTTATTGACGAGATTGGAAAGATGGAGCTTTTTTCAGAAGCATTTAAGGACGCTGTGCTCGAAGCAATAGAGAGCGGTAAGAAGGTACTGGGAACCATAATTCTCGCCTCGCACCCCTGGGCTGACGGTGTGAAACGGCGTGTCGAGGTGGAGATCATTCCGGTAGCAAGGGACAACCAGCATGAAGTAATAAAGAGGTTAATGCAGTGGCTGGAATCCTGAGCGGCTTTACCTTAATATAGGCTTGGGGAAGGTATAAAGAATGGAAAGAACCCTTGTATTGGTCAAGCCCGACGCCGTGCAGCGGGGGCTGGTCGGCGAAATCCTATCCCGCCTCGAGAGGACAGGACTTAAGCTGGTTGCCATGAAGATGCTCCGGATGGACAGGGGGATGGCGGAGCGGCACTATGCTGTCCACCGCGACCAGCCATTCTTCGAAGGGCTGGTGCAGTTCATAATCTCAGGCCCGCTCATTGCCGCCATTTACGAGGGCCCAAATGCAGTCGAGGTCATGCGCAGCGTTATGGGGGTGACCGACCCTACCCGGGCAGACCCCGGTACTATCAGGGCGGACTTGGCCCAGGATACCAGGCACAATCTGGTTCACGGGTCGGACTCAGTAGAAAATGCGGAAATGGAGATAAGCCTTTTCTTCAATCCCGAGGAGGTGGTGGGCTAACAGCAATGGTCAGACCGGTGTGTTATTGAATCCTGACCACGGGGGCTGCCTCACTCCATAGCTTCTCAAGCTCGTAGTATTCTCGCTCGGGTTTGGCGAAAACATGCACTATGACGGTACCGAAATCGAGGAGCACCCATCCCGAGTCCTCACTGCCTTCACGTTTATAGAGCTTAATCCCCTCCCTGTTCAGTGCTTCGTCGATATCGTCGCAGATAGCGCGAATCTGGCGGTCGCTGTCAGCGTTGCAGATTACAAAGTAGTCGGCGAAGTAGGATACCTGTCTGATATCCAGCATGAGGATATCGACAGCCTGTTTATCGAGGGCAACCTCAACAGCCTTCTTGGCTATTTCAGCAGATTCCAGAACTAACCCTGCTCCCCTAGCTGTAGATTGATAGATATATTATAACACCGCTGTCATCATGTTCAATCAGCGAAAACTTGACTACTACTCCTGTGCGCTAATATTATTGAGGCGTCTTTTTAACCATGTTCTTGTGCAACTTAAAGTCCCCGTGCTTCAAATGTGTTGTTATCATCGCTATGGTCGTGGCTTACCCGTTGATAGCTATTTCCTCCGGGGCTTGGGATAATCTGCTGGAGAACCCTGGATTTGAGAATGGCACCACTGGCTGGCAGGTATATGGCGGTGGCACTCTTTCCGCTGTGGGAACTCCTGTTCATAGTGGAAGCTCCGCTGGCGCCTTAACGAGCAATAATGCCGTTATGAAGCAGATTTACCAGGTTATCCGCGTTTCGCCAGGCGAGCATTATACTTTCAGCGGTTACGCTGTGAAAAACGATTCCGATATCGAGATGATTTATCTACGAATCTCGTGGTACGAGAGTGAAGACGGCTTTGGAGATGAAATATCCCATATAGACTCCTCGTGGTTGACATCCGATAATCCCGATTATCGGCTTCTGACGGTGAACGGGACCGCACCGTCGACGGCGCACTCAGCTAAGGGCAGAGCTCTGTTGAAACCCTACTCAACAACCTCTGCCATCGCTTACTTTGACGACCTCAGCTTTGAAGGACCAGCCCCCACACCCGAACCTACGCCTACTCCTGCCCCTACGTTTACTCCCTACCCGACTCACACGTCTACCCCCATACCCACATCAACGTCAACATGTACTCCAACCCCTGTGCCAACAGCCAATCCAACGGCAACATCTGGTTCGACCCCTACCGATGAACCTACCTCAACACCAGCCTGCACGCTTACAGCCACACCAACATCTACTCCAAAGCCCACGACTGGCTCGACGCCTACTCCTACCCTGACTTCCACGCCGGCGTCCACGTTTACCGCCACGCCAACTGCCGACCCTACGCCGACACCTGTTTCGTCGGCAACCTACACGCCTACGTTGACATCGACGCCGCAGTCTACACCCTTACCAACATCTACTCCCACTTCCACCGCGACCCCGACCCCAACTTCCACACTAACGCCTACACCTTCAACAACCCCTTTTCCAGTAAGCGGCAGCGATATCGTGATTAACGAGTTTCAATATGATGCCATCCAGGCAGGTATGGATGCTGCCTTTGAGTGGCTGGAACTTATGAATCAGACGGCGCGGACGATCGAACTAGAGGGATGGAGGATCGAAGATAACTATGAAGATGACGAGATCCCGAAATTGCAACTGCCGGCCGGAGGATTTGCTGTAGTCGCAACAGGAACCGGTTTCTATGACAATTTCCCGAGCTTTTCCGGCGATATAGTTTTTATAGCCGATGGCACGATCGGCAACGGATTGAGCAATTCCGGTGACCGACTCTACCTTGTCGATTCGACGGGGAAGGTTATTGATGCCGTATCTTATGGTAATGATGAGGTTGTGTTCTCTCCGTCTTGCCGGGATGTGGCCGAAGGTCACTCTCTGGAGCGTCAGCCCGCGGGCTTCGATACCGACCAGGCCAGCGACTTTGTAGACAATGGCACTCCCACTCCCGGCTCCGGTTTAGCCTCCCCCACACCCACCTTACCCCCTACTAAGGCACCGACAACTACGGCAACGCCTGCGCCGACACTACCAGACACCAGCGCCAAAGAGAATATTGTCACACCTACTGCTACTCCAACGGTTACCCCGACATCTGGCGCTTCACTTACCGCCACACTTACTCCTAGGCCGACTGACCTCTTTGGGTCTGTCTTAAACGTTACGCCGACGGTTTCGCCGACCCCAACGTCAACAGAAACACCTTCGGCGAATCAAACGCCAGCCATTCCTGAAGGCTCGGCCAGCCCCTGGCTGTATTTAGTCATCCTTATCATGATACTGACATGGATGGTTGCGCAGACCCTGTATTTCCGGCACCGCACGCAGGGCTGACGTTTGCGTGGTCAATTATGGTAGCATATAATTGGTTGTCTAGAATTAATATGCTATTCGTATTGGTTGATATTTACGCCATGGACAGTGTGGAGTAAATGCTGATACGGATAGTCAGCATCTCCGAAGCATTTCAATGAAACTGTTCTATGACGCCTGCAACGCTGCTATGAGGACTCTGCTCATAGCCCTGACGAGATGGCGGGTCGAGGGCAAAGAAAACGTCCCCCGAACGGGTCCCCTGATTATTGTGTCCAATCATCTTAATCTCATCGATCCTCCACTGCTCGGCGCCAGCGTCCCTCGAAGGATTAACTTCATGGCAAAGCAGGAGCTGTTCGAGTCGACTTTCTCACGGTTGGTTGTGGAGAATTATGGGGCCTTTCCGGTAAGGCGGGGACAGTTGGACCGAAAGGCGGTGCGTAATGCGCTGGAGCAGCTCCATCAAGGGGGAGTCCTGGGTATATTTCCCGAGGGTAAAAGAAGCCATGATTCTCAGTTGCAGGCAGCTCAGCTTGGGGCGTCACTTCTGGCGAGTCGCTCCGGCGTCCCCATAGTCCCAGTGGGCATCTATGGAAGCGAGCGGGTCAGAGGTGTCAGCTCTGTTTTATTCCAGCGACCGCGCATTACGGTAACTATCGGTCGTCCTTTTATTTTACCTTCTGATAGGGACAAGCCGACTCGCTCAAGGTTGATTCAACACTCAGATTTGATCATGGAGCGTATAGCGGAGCTTCTGCCTGAAAGCTATCGCGGTGCCTATAATAATAGGCGAGGTAGCCAAGGAGACGATGGTGAAGATTAAAAAAGCCTCCGATATGGGTTTTTGCTTTGGGGTGAGGCGGGCGATCGAGCTTGTGGAGAAGGCGGCTAACGAGCGAGGGCCACTTCAGACATTGGGAGCGCTTGTCCATAACCGGCAGGTTGTCGAAAGACTCGCTGAAAAAGGGATTAGCGTAGCGTCAAGTTTGGACGAGGTGACGGGTGGCATAATTGCTTTTGCCTCCCACGGTGTCAGCCCGGATGTTATAGAGCATGCTCAGGTCCGGGGCCTTGAGGTTGTCGATGCCACCTGCCCCTTTGTGCGCAAGGCGCAGGTTGTGGCCCAGCGATTGGGAAAGGCAGGTTTCTGGGTTCTGGTTTTCGGTGACGCTACGCATTCAGAGGTTAAGAGTGTGCTGGGCTGGGCTGGCGAGAGGTCAAGCGCTTCGCTAGATGTTCCACAGGTTGATGCCCTGCCGCGCCGCATCGGTATTCTATGTCAGACCACCCAGGTCCAGGAGCGTTTCGCTGAATTTGTGGCGGAGATTATCTCCCATAAACTGGCGAGGTTCTCCGAGTTGCGCATATTTAATACTATATGTAATGCCACACGCAAACACCAGGCGGCTGCCCTTAAGTTAGCGGCAAAGTCGGATATAATGATAGTGGTCGGGGGGTGGAATAGCGCCAATACCATCCGCCTGGCGAATATCTGCGCGGACACGGGCGTCGATACCCACCATATTGAGACTGCAGTGGAGATCGTACCTTCATGGCTCCGAGGGCGTAGCCGTGTTGGAGTCACCGCAGGGGCATCTACTCCTGATGAGGTAATTGATGAGGTGATACAGGCCTTGGAGAGAACTGCGAAGGGGAACCGACAATGAAATCTATCGTGCAGCACGATACATTCTGGGTATATATCAATGCTAAAGAAAGCAAGGTGATGCGTATCGGTTCGCTGTACTGGATTCCGTCGCGGGATGATTAAGCTTCTTACCCTTGAGGTTAATGTTAATCTATTTATAGTCAGGTGGCTCGATAAAGATAAGGGCGTGTCAGGCGAACGCGAGAAGGTGGCCTAAGGCGATTGTAGTAGAGTGCCCAAGGGGACTAGTTATAATCATTGCTATATAAACAAACGCACCTGATTAAAAATATTGTGCAAAGGATTTTTACTTCAAAAATTGCCACAGCATGTTATAATACCTGTCTGGCATTTCAATATTAGTAGTGAGGGGGCAAGCTTCGCGCTATGGGCAAGGATAAAAAAGGCCTCGTTTGGTTTGAGGACGTTAATAAAAAGGACCTTTCCTTGGTTGGTGGAAAAGGTGCGAACCTGGGAGAGCTTACCAAAGCGGGAATTCCGGTGCCTCCTGGATTCATTGTGACCACCGTGAGCTATTTTAAATTCCTGGAGGATTCGGGGTTGCGTGAGCAGATTGAAGAGATTCTGCAGCCATTGGACACGAATAATGGCGAGCAGCTTCACCGGGTCTCGGCAGAGATCAAGGATTTGATAACCAATGCTGACATGCCTCAGGATATTGCCGATGAAATAAGAGAAGCCTATAGTAAACTGGGGGGGTTGGTGGCGGTGCGGTCCTCGGCCACCGCTGAGGATCTTCCCGAGGCTTCTTTCGCCGGTCAGCAGCGCACCTTTCTCAATTCTCAGGGGGAAGACGAGGTCGTTGCTGCAGTTCAGGGGTGCTGGGCCTCGCTTTTTGAGCCCCGGGCTATTTTCTACAGGGGCGAGCAAGGACTCGACCATCTTAATGTGGGAATTGCAGTACCTGTGCAGAAGATGATCCAGTCAGAGGTTTCCGGTGTTATGTTCACTGTCGACCCACTGACAAATGAGGAGACAATTACCATTGAGGCTGTTTATGGTTTGGGCGAGACTATTGTCTCTGGAGAGTTGACTCCTGACCACTATCTGGTAAGTAAAGACGCTTTCGAGATTCTAGAGAAACAAATTGTTGCACAGGAGTGGCAGCTGGTTAAAAAACCGGAGGCTGGCAGGAGTGCCGAGGAGACTAACGTCAGGCTTTCTCTTTCGGATGATATGAAAGGGAAGCAGAAATTAAGCGATGACGATATCATCGCCCTGGCTAAGCTCGGTACAAAGATAGAAGAGCACTATAAGTTTCCCCAGGATATAGAGTGGGCGAAAGAAGGTGATGAACTCTATATCGTTCAGACGCGACCTGTAACCACAACGAGGTTGGCTAGGGAAGAGAGGATCGAGGATATCAGTGAGGCTACTGTTCTCCTCAGTGGCTCTCCGGCAAGTCCCGGGCTTGGTTCAGGTCCGGTGAGGATCGTTTCAGACCCCTCTAAAATAAATGAGGTTAGGGAGGGGGATGTGCTGGTAGCTGAGATGACCACGCCGGATTTCGTGCCAGCGATGAAGCGAGCAGCGGGCATTGTCACCGACCGGGGAGGTAGGACATGCCATGCTGCCATTGTGAGCAGGGAGCTTGGCATCCCCTGCGTGGTGGGGACTGGCAGCGCCACCCGTGATTTGAAGCCAGAGCAGGAAGTTACTGTGGATGGATCACAGGGAAAGGTCTATGAAGGGATGGTTACTGCTAAAGTAACTAGCCCCACTGTCTCTGCTCCAAAAGCAGCGGTCAAGACCCGCACCAAGTTGTATGTCAATCTCGCAGAACCGGAGCTGGCTGAAGTCACAGCCGCTCGCGATGTCGATGGAGTGGGGCTTCTCCGGGCTGAGTTCATGATTTCCGAGATTGGGGAGCACCCGAGATATATGCTCAAGGAAGCTAGGGGCGAGGAATTCACGTCCAGGCTTGCGGATGGCCTCACTACCTTTGCCAGAGCTTTCAACCCTCGACCTGTCGTCTATCGTACTACGGACTTCAAGACCAATGAATACCGCCATCTCAAGGGAGGGGATGAGTACGAGGAGTATGAGGAGAATCCCATGCTGGGTTACAGGGGATGCTCCCGCTATATCAGGGAAGTCGACATCTTCAAGCTCGAAATAGAGGCGGTAAAGAGGGTGAGGGAGGATTATAATAACCTGTGGGTGATGATTCCCTTTGTGCGCACGGTATCTGAATTTGCCGAAGCCAAGAAGGTTCTGGCTGCTGAAGGGCTTCACCGCTCTAGAGATTTCAAGCTGTGGATGATGGTTGAGGTGCCATCGAATGTGTTTCTGATCAATAGCTTTCTCGATGTTGGTATCGATGGCATCTCTATTGGCTCGAATGACCTCACCCAGCTTATTATGGGAATCGACAGGGACAACGAGAAGTTTGAAGGGTATGTAGATGAACGGGACGAAGCGGTGCTGATAGCTCTTGAGAAGGTGGTTAGGGCTGCAACTGTCAGGGGGGTTACCAGCTCTATCTGTGGGCAAGCGCCTTCAGATTTTCCCGAGATCACGGAGAAGCTTGTGGAGTGGGGAATAACATCGGTGTCAGTCAATCGGGACCGCATTGATGAAACCAGAGATATTATTGCTACTGTGGAGCAGAGGTTAGCTAAAACAGCCCCGTAAGCGAAGACCTGTATGATACATGGTGACATTCGCCAGCGTCTGGAGGATAGGGAAGAGGGTTTATCGTTCTATGCGGCAAGAAGCAGGTTATCTCGGGGCAGGGTGAGGATTGAGGCTCCATCCCCGATGCGGACTGAGTTCCAGCGTGATCGTGACCGCATCATCCACTCCAAAGCGTTTCGCCGATTAAAACACAAGACCCAGGTATTCATCGCTCCACTGGGGGACCACTATGTTACACGTCTTACTCATACGTTGGAAGTATCCCAGATTGCACGCTCTGTCGCTCGTGCCCTGAATTTAAACGAAGACCTTACAGAGGCGATATCGCTGGGACATGACCTGGGACATACTCCCTTCGGGCATGTGGGTGAGGAGGTGCTCAATGAGCTGTGTTCCAGGGGTTTCAGCCACAACGAACAAAGCCTGAGAATCGTCGAATCCTTGGAAAAAGATGGCAAGGGACTTAATCTTACTTGGGAGGTAAGGGAGGGGATCCTGAAACATTCCAAGAGCAGGCAAAGTATTATGGGTTATATCTGGGACCTTCCCAGTACTCTCGAGGCTCAAATTTGCAGGCTCGCGGATTCTGTAGCGTATATCAACCATGACATCGGTGATGCTATAAGAGCTGGCCTGATAGATGAGAGTGCTCTTCCGCAGTCGGCTGTAGCCGTCCTGGGTACATCAAATTCGGAGAGGATCAACACTATGGTGTGCGATATTGTCGATCAGTCATGGGCGGCTACCGGCTTGGTTGAGGGCGAGACACCGGCTATTACCATGAGTAAGGAGGTGCTGGACGCGGCGGATAATCTGCGTCAGTTCCTTTTCGAGAATGTTTATGAGGTCCAGATAGCGAAGACAGAGACCGAGCGGGCGAGACAGGTATTACGTTCCCTCTATCACTATTTTATGGAGCATCCCGAGGGTCTTCCCGGCGAGTATGCTGGTGGTGATGATGTGGAGCGCAGGGTAGTGGACTACATTGCAGGTATGACCGATAACTACGCGCTGAGTCTGGCTGAGTAACGCGGTGTTACTACCTTTGAAAAGCCAAGGTGGCTACTATGAGCACTATTGACGAGGTGAAGCAAAGGCTTGATATCGTTGACGTTGTCAGCGGTTACCTCAGCCTGAATAAAGCGGGACGTAACTTCAAGGCGCTCTGCCCGTTTCATGATGAGAAAACGCCCTCTTTCTTTGTCTTCCCTGACAAGCAGTCCTGGCGGTGCTTTGGCTGCGGCGCGGGTGGAGATATGTTCTCTTTCGTGATGAAGAAGGAGGGTCTCGACTTTAGCGAGGCGCTGAAGATGCTTGCGGAGAGGGCAGGCGTCACCCTCGAGCGGAGGAAGCGGGGTGTCGAGGATAAGCTCATTGCTAGGCTCTATCAAGTCAATGAGGCGGCAGCACAATACTATCACAATTTACTCTTGAACGACGCGGTGGCCGGGTCAGCTCGTGATTACGTTAGAAAAAGAGGCCTCACCGACGGTACTGCTGCTGATTTCCAGTTGGGATTCAGCTCGGGTGAAGGGCTGAAAATACATCTGATAGAGAAGGGTTATAGCGAGAATGAGCTGTTGGCGGCAGGATTGCTCGGGGAGAAAGATGGCAGGAAATACGACCTCTTCCGTAAGAGGCTGATGTTCCCCATTAAGGATATCAAGGGACGGGTTGTCGGCTTTGGCGCTCGTGCTTTAGATGATTCCCTTCCTAAATATTTGAATTCGCCGCAGACCGCTGTTTTCGACAAGAGTAGCGTTCTCTATGGAATCGACCGCGCGAGAGGAGCTATCAGAGAGAGTGGGCTGGTGGTGATTGTTGAGGGCTATATTGATGTTATCACCGCTCATCAGCATGGATTCAACAATGTGGTGGCTTCGATGGGGACCTCTCTCACCGAGAAGCAGGTACGGATACTCAGGGGACTGACAAAGACATTAGCTTTCGCTCTTGACCCCGATATAGCTGGCGATGTTGCTACACTGCGCGGAGTTGAGGTTGCCCGTCGCTCCCTTGATCGTGAAACCTTGGAAGTGCCTACTATGCTCGGGACTACATCCAGGCTTAAGTCCGAGATGAAAATCATTCCCCTTCCCCGAGATAGAGATCCTGATGATGTTATTAGAGCAGACCCCCAGGAATGGCAGCGTCTGGTCGCTGGGGCTTTGCCTTTTATTGAGCACATTATCGGAGTTACTGTCTCGAATTTAGATTTGACCAAGCCGGAGGGAAAGTCGCTGGCAATTGAGCAGCTTCTACCAATGATAGCTGAGCTGGGGGATGAGACACAGCGCGAGTTCTATCTGGGTAAGTTAGCCGGGTTGTTGGGGGTTAGGGAGAAGGTTCTATTGGACAAAGCAGCAGACCTGCGTCGCACTCATAGGGAGAAAGCGGGTAGAACAACGCTGAAGCCCGCATCTGCTCTCCGCTCTGGAGACCCACTGGAGGAGCGTTGTCTTTCATTGCTGTTGCAGCACCCTGACCTCAGGGATGAGGCGCAAGGCCTATTGCCCGAGCACTTCGAGCTTAGTGAGAATAGAGAGGTGTTTACCACTTGGCGCGATTCTTCAAGCACTGATGAGTTGTATAATATGATTAATATGGACCTTCAGGGGCACCTTGAGGCACTTCTTAATAAGATTCTGCCTCCCGCAGAGGAGTTGGTACGGGAAGCAGAGCTCGCCGACTGTATTCGTAGCTTAGAAGAGCGGAGATTGCGACTTGAAGAAAAGTTCGTAACTTCTGAAGACGCTTCTTTGATCAGGGATGGGGAGGAATTGGATTCAGCAGAACTTGCTGCTCTGCAGCAGAGGACTGTAGATATTGATGCCCAGTTGGTCAAGAAGATGCAAGAAAGGACCGGGCAAAGCTCTTCAAATAGAGAGGAACAATGACGGAAGAACCGAGAGATATCGAAGAATTTCTTTATGAAGAGGGCGCTATCTTACCTGAGGACCTCTTTGCATCCGAGCCTGAACCTGATGAAGATGAACTGGAGCATGAGGAGCGCGAAGAAACGCTTTTCGCACCAGTGCCGAAACTTGGGGAAGGAGCAATGCATGAGGAGGATGTTCTCGTATCACTGGCCGAAGATAAGTCCAAAGTAAGTGGCGATCTGGGGGTCTTATCTGTGGTGGAGCCTGCTGACGCCGAGATTTGGGAAGAGGAAGCTGAGGTCGAAGAACTGGAGGACTCGGTGTTGGACTTGGAGGAGATGATCGATGACCCGGTGAGGATGTATCTTCGGGAGATGGGGCGTGTTTCTTTGCTTAGCGCCCGGGAGGAAAAGCAGCTGGCGAGGCAAATGGAAGAGGGCAGATATATCAGGAGGCTTGAAGAGGCATGGCTTGACCAGCATGGACAATTTCCCTCCGCTGTCGATATCACTATCGCTGTATTGACCTTGCTGGGGCAGGCTTCTTCTCTTGTAGCCGCTTTAGAGGAAGAGCTTAACCTGTCAAAAGCGACAAGCATATCCCAGCGGATTCAGGATCCGCAATTGCGAACCAATGTCGATAGTGAAATTAATCAGCGGTTATTGAAGCCTGTTGCCGATAGGATCGGTACTGAGCCTCAAGAGGCTGAAGAGGCGATAAAGTCGCTCTCGCTTCTCATAGCCATTATCCCCCAGGAGGCATTTCAGGTTATAGATGAGGGGTGTTCCCTTGGCGAATTGGGCAACTTAATCTCACAGCCTGAGTTTCGAAATACCCTTGCATCGTTGGAGCCTCAATTGCGGGAGCATTGGAATACGTTAAAAGATGCAGGTGACAAGGCGCAGCGGCATTTGATTGAGGCTAACCTTCGCCTTGTAGTTAGTATTGCCAAGAAATATATCGGGCGGGGCATGTCTCTCCTGGACCTTATTCAGGAGGGCAATATTGGTCTCATCCGGGCGGTGGAGAAGTTTGACTACCGCAAGGGGTATAAATTCAGCACTTATGCTACTTGGTGGATACGCCAGGCAATCACGAGGGATATAGCGGATAAAGCCCGTACTATACGAATCCCTGTTCATATGGTAGAGACGATAAACAAGCTTATTCGAACGAGCCGGCGCTTGTCACAGGAGTATGGTCGTGAGCCAACCTCTGAAGAGATAGGCAGGGGTATGCATATTACGTCGGAGAAGGTGAGGGAAATTATCAAGATATCACAGGAGCCGGTATCTTTGGAGATGCCGATAGGCGAAGAGGAGGATAGTCACCTCGGTGATTTTATCGAAGACCGCTCTACGATGCCTCCCATTGAAGCAGCCTCGTTAAACTTGCTCAAGGATCAGGTTGAAGAAGTACTCTCTACACTTACTCCCAGGGAGCGGCGAGTTCTTCAATTGAGGTTTGGCCTTGAGGATGGTCGTAGTCGTACTCTGGAAGAGGTTGGTAAGGAGTTTGGTGTAACGAGGGAGCGTATTCGACAGATTGAAGCTAAAGCGCTTCGTAAGCTACGCCATCCCAGCAGGTCGAGAAAGCTTAAAGACTACTTGGATTAAATGAGCTTATCGATCTTGTCCCTGTACCCCAGAAACACGTTACTATAAATGAACCCTGTCTATCTATCGATAGCGGGAGCTATGCACTGTCCCGCTCAGTATTGGCTCATTTATATAAACATCACCATTCCTGATTTTTATATTAAAGCCACATTCGGGGTTAGTACAAACCCAAACCTTGTAGTGAATTGGTGCCCCCTGGCTGCCGAAATCTGACAAGGGCACCAGGTCGCCAGCACTGCATTTCTGGCATTTAGGTAGGACGAAGTTCTCCACAGAGCCACCTCCCGGCCTTTAAAATAACGATGACAGTATACACTACCCGTAGATTTTTAGCAACTCACGCTCAGCCGCCTGGCAGGTCAATTGAAGAGAGGCAACTGTAAAGGGCTCTTTCCCTAGTCAATATGCTTCTCATGAGGCTTATTGAATCGACTGTGAAGGATGGCGTGGCAGCTAGCTCAATTGTGGCAATAGCTTCTCCCAACCGGCGTCGTTCGTCAGATGAGGCCCTCTCTCGAACCCTTCCTAGGGTAAGATGAGGAGAGAAGGCGCGTTTTTCAGGCACAAATCCACTGGGAATAAGGGCTCTCTCCAAATTTTCTCTGATGATGGTTAATTTGTCTGTGTCTCCACCAATCCCAACCCATACCACTCGGGGTGTACGGAGATTGGGGAAAGCGCCCGCTTCGGTGAGTTCCAATTGGAATTGTAAGATATCCCTGCTAGCTTCAGATATTGCTTCCGTTATCGTTGGTACGGCTCCTGAATCGATATCACCCAGGAACTTAATAGTGAGATGAATGCTATCAGGAGCAACCCATTTGACAGAGGTATATCCCCCTATCTTGAGTCGCTCCTGCAGCTCAGACAGAGCTGATTTAATCAAGTTCGGCAGTTGTATAGCGATGAAGGCGCGTACAGGTTCCACAATGAAATCTCAGGCTAGTGATAGAAGCCGTTTGGCATTTCCCCCGAGGATCATGCTCTTAGTCTCTTCAGAAAAGCCTAGCGACCGGATTGCCTTGACAATCCTATTTTGCTGGATGAGAGGGTAGTCACTACCGAATAGTATCTTGTCCGCCCCAGCGATTTCAGCGACATATTTGAATATAGTATCGTGATAGAGAAAAGGCGAGGCAGCGGTATCGAAATAGACGTTGGAGAGCGTTTCTGCGACCTCTGGCATCAATGCATAAAAAGGTAGTCCGCCACCCCAATGGGCACAGACCACTTTCAGCTCGGGGAAGTTCTGTATGAATCGGTAGAGAATATCAGGTGTTATCGCACCCTTTCCCGGGTACACGTGTCCCACGGGCTCGGATGAATGGGTAAGCACAACTAGGTCGTGCTCTATCGCTACCTCGGTGATGGGCGACATCAAGGTCTTATTGGTTATATCGAACCCTTGTGTGTCGCACCTCAATTCGCCGATTCCCCTAACCCCGCCGCGAATACAACGTTCGAGTTCACGAACCGCTTTTTTCCCGGCAAGAGGCTGTATGGCGCAAAAGCCTATCAGCTTGTCAGGGTAACGGGCTATCGCCTCCATAATATACTCGTTTGTTTCGCAGCAAAGCTCATGGTTTGACCAGCCTATGTTCAACACTACTGAGATATCTATGCCCTCTTTATCCATGTTCTCAACGATTTCTTCAGCGGTCGCAATTTTGGCCTTAGGGTTAGCATAAAGGATGTCGAAGCAAACATCTTGTCCCAGATAGTGAGTGCGATTCGTTCTTATACCTGGAGGGAGGATATGGGTGTGAAAATCTATGATCACTACGAAACTCTGGAAAAAAATTGCGATAAAGATTATAACAAGGTATGGACGGGTGGACAACGATAATGTATAATTGCCTTGCCGGAGGGATTGCCTTGCCGGAGGGACGAGTAAATGGCCTTAGATGGCCAGGGATCAGGTGAAAAACGTGCTAATCCAGGAGCCTCGGCGGATACTACCGCCGAGGCTGTTACTTTCTTGAAGGGAAAGGCATTATTGAAGTCTCCGTTATCCATGGAGGAAATGGCGTCAGTGGCCAAGAAACTGCGCCGCCACATCATACAAATGACTGGCAAGGCAGGCAGTGGGCATCCGGGCGGTTCGCTTTCATCTGCGGAGATTATCACCACCCTGTACTTCAGTGTGTTGCGTCATGATCCGGCCAACCCTCGCTGGGCTGAGCGTGACCGTTTTATTCTCAGCAAAGGGCACGCGGCCCCTCTTCTCTATGCTGCTCTGGCTGAAAGCGGATACTTCCCGATTAGAGACCTTTCAACTTTACGGGTTCTGGGAAGTTGTTTACAGGGCCATTGCGATATGACTGTCACGCCAGGGGTGGAGATATCATCGGGTTCGCTGGGTCAGGGGCTTTCTTTTGGAATCGGTGTTGCGCTGGCCGGCAGACTTGATAATCAGGACTATCGAACCTATGTGTTGTTAGGCGACGGGGAGTGTGATGAGGGACAGGTATGGGAGGCAGGGATGGCTGCGGCACACTACAAACTCGATAACATCGTAGCTATCGTTGACCATAATAAGCAGCAAATCGATGGCTGGAACTATGAGGTGATGAACCTTGAGCCTCTAGCTGAGAAGTGGATGGCTTTTGGCTGGCATACTATCGAGGTTGACGGGCACGACTTCTCCCAGTTGCTCACTGCATTTGATGAAGCTAAGCAAATCAGAGATAAACCTACTGCCATAATTGCCTGTACGGTTAAAGGAAGAGGTGTCAGCTTCATGGAGAACAACATTGAGTTTCATGGCAGGGCCCCCACACCTGATGAGGTCGAGAGGGCGCTCGAGGAATTGAAGTAGCTATGGAGCAGAGCACCAGGGAAGCATATGGTAAGACCCTTGTAGAGCTGGGCGGGCAAAATAAAGATATCGTTGTCCTAGATGCTGACCTTTCAAAATCCACGATGACCAGTCTCTTCGCCAAAGCGTACCCCGAGCGGTTTTTCGACTGTGGTATTGCTGAACAGAATATGGTAGGTATTGCTGCTGGTCTTGCGGCGGCAGGCAAGACAGTATTTGCCAGCACTTTCGCCGTTTTTGTACCCGGACGTTGCTTTGACCAGATTCGAATGAGCATAGCTCAGCCTGGTCTAAATGTGAAGCTGGTAACCAGTCATGGGGGAATCACCGTAGGTGAGGATGGGACATCCCATCACGCTATTGAGGATCTGGGTCTGGCCTGTTCGTTCCCCGGATTTACCGTGGTTGTACCTGCTGACGCGATTGAGGTAGCTCAGGCAGTAAGGGTTGCCACCCAAACTTATGGCCCTTTCTACATCAGGCTTAGCCGCCCCAAAACGCCGCTTGTTTATGATCCCGACTATCAGTTTAAACTGGGGAAAGCGGCGACATTGAGGGAGGGTAAGGATGTTACTGTTATTGCCATAGGTATTATGGTAGCGCTAGCTCTGGAAGCGGCGCAAAATCTGGCTCAGGATGGGATTGACTGCCGGGTGCTTAGTATGTCCACACTGAAGCCTCTGGATAAGGATGCTGTAATAAAAGCAGCCCGTGAGACGGGCGCTATTGTTACAGCCGAGGAGCACCTGCGGTTGGGTGGTCTGGGTAGCTCTGTGGCTCAAGTTGTAGTTGAGCAGCAACCAGTCCCTATGTCCATTATTGCTATCAACGATACCTATTCAAAGTCAGGTAAACCTGGGGAGTTGCTGAAAAAGCAGGGACTTACAGCAGCCAATATTGAGAGCGCTGCCCGCTCTTTGGTTGCAAAAAAGAAAGACAGCTAACACCACTATAGCTTACGGCTCTTCTTCCAACTCTTCCTCCCCGAATTCCTCATCGCTGTAAATTCCCACCTCTTGGCCTTGATATACTGTTACAATGAAATCATCCCGCGCGATATCTGCCGAAATTACCAGTTCTTCGTCAATTTGATCAATGAGATCCTGAATTTCCTCTGACGACATTTTTCCACTTATACACAAAGTGGCATAAGCTATTGAAGGGGTGAAGTGAAGGTCCACCCTCCCTGCTCGCTCGTCACCGGTTACAATGAGGTAGGCTTCTGAATGTGGGGTGCGGCACTCTCTTTCGAACCTGTATTCTGCCATGATGAACCTCCTTATAAATAATGACACATTCTCTGTGCCTAGGGCCGAACCTGCCCATCTCCCAACACTATCCACTTGTATGAAGTCAACTCTTTAAGGCCCATCGGGCCTCTGGCGTGGAACTTTTGTGTGCTGATTCCTACCTCTGCCCCTAACCCGAACTGCCCACCGTCGGTGAAGCGGGTGCTGGCATTTACATAGACACAGGAAGCATCGACCTCCCTCAGGAAACGCATGCCTGCTGTGTAATTCTCGGTCACGATTGCTTCGGAATGACCAGAGCCATAACGCTCGATGTGTTCCAGTGCCTCGTCTATGGAGTCGACTATCTTGATGGCAGCAATGAGCGCTAGAAACTCTTTTCCCCAGTCATGTTCAGCGACAGAAGCAAGCTTCAGGGATGGCAGTGGTTTTAATATCTTCATTGCGCGCTCGTCGCAACGCATTTCTACATTTGCCCTACCCAATTCGGCTGCAATCATAGGCAGGTAGCTTTGTGCTATGTCAGCATGAATTAATAGAGTATCAAGGGCATTGCATACAGTGGGACGCTGCACCTTGGCGTTATAAGCGATATTTACCGCTTTATCGAGGTCGGCATCACGGTCAATGTAGGTATGACAGACGCCTATACCACCGCTGACAACGGGCATGGTGGCGTTCTCCGCAACATAGCTAATTAGCTCTGCTCCCCCTCGGGGTATGACCATATCGACGGCTTCCCTCATTCGCAGTATCTGGCCTACTAGTGCCCGATCGGTTGATTCGATGAACTGAACAGCCCCTTCGGGAATACCGGACTGGTATGCTGCTCTCTGTATGACCTTAGCCAGCGCCAGGTTGGAGTGTGTCGCCTCCTTGCCGCCGCGGAGGACTACAGCGTTGCCTGATTTAAGGCAGAGAACTGATATGTCGGCGGTTACATTGGGACGGCTCTCGTAGATAGCACAGATTACTCCAAGAGGAACACGGCGCTTGCCGACTTGAAGGCCGTTGGGCAGGGTACGCATGTCGAAAGTCTCTCCTACAGGGTCGGGAAGAGTTGCAACGCTTATAATATCTGAAGAGATCGATTGTAGTCTTTCCGAGGTTAGGAGAAGCCGATCGAGCATGGATTCGCTCATGCCTGCCTTTTCGCCCTTGGCGTAGTCCAAGCGGTTGGCTTTTAAAATAGCTTTCTCGTTGGCTATCAGTTCATCTGCAATGGAATACAGTGCCCTGTTCTTAACATCGGTAGAGAGATACGCCAGCTTTTTAGAAGCAATTTTTGCTGCTTTTACTTTGACCTCGACCTCAGTTACAGAAGATTTCATTTCACGGCTCCTCTAGTACTAAAGCATAACCAAGTTATCGCGGTGCACAGCCTCTGCGCCATATTCATATCCTAAACGCTCTGCAATCTTATCAGAGTGCGCCCCTTTTATAATGGCAATGTCGTCTGAGCTGTAATTCGAGATGCCGCAGGCGACCTTCTCCCTCTTTGCGCTATCGAGGATATTCACAATGTCACCCCGCTCGAATTTACCATTAACCCGGGTGATTCCTGCAGGTAGTAGGCTCTTGTTTTGCTCTCGGAGCGCTGTTGCCGCGCCAGAGTCGATAATTAGTTGCCCTTTAGATATTCCGCTTAATAGCCAGCGCTTGCGACTTTCCAGCTTAGATGTTGTTGGGTGGAAATATGTACCAATGGGTTCACCATTAGTCAGTTTAATTATAACTTCAGGCTCACGTCCATCGGCAATTACTACCGCTACACCTGAGGCAGTAGCCAGCTTCGCTGCCTCGACCTTGGTTACCATACCGCCTGTCCCGCGTTCGGTACGGGTTGCACCGGCAAGACTTTCGATGAATGTATCGATTCTTTCAACCCGTTCGACAAGCCTAGCGTTCGAGTTATGTCGGGGATCGGCATCGTAGAGACCACCGATATCGGTGAGAAGCATTAAAAGGTCGGCATCGGTCAACCCAGCCACCAGAGCGGATAGATTATCATTGTCTCCGAATACGGCAGTCTGGAGTTCATCGACGGCGACCACGTCGTTCTCGTTGACGATAGGTATGACACGGAGTTCCAAGAGAGCCAACAAAGTGTTGCGTGCGTTAAGGTAGCTTATACGGTTGGAGAGATCGTTTCTGGTGAGCAAAGTCTGGGCTATGGTGATTTCGTGCCATCCGAATAGCTGGTCATAAGCATCCATAAGGCGGCTCTGCCCTACTGCCGCCAGCACCTGCTTGAAGGGTATGTCTTTACGCTCTTTGATAAACCCCAGGCGTTTCCTGCCAGCGGCGATTGCCCCTGATGAGACAACGACTATCTCCATGCCCTGTTTATGCAGCTTGGCTGTTTGCCCAACCAAGGAAGACATTATCTCGAGGTTAAGACAATCGCTCCCTCCGGTGAGGAGATTGGTGCCCAGCTTTATTACAATACGGTTATAAGCCATAAGAACTTCGCCTTAATTATAGCAGTGAGGGGAAGCTTACAACAATCAGGCAGGTTTGTTAGGGGGTGATTAAAAATCCTTGGTAAGGGTATCGAGGAACTCGGCATTTGTTGAGGTCTTAGCCAATCTCTCGAGCACCTTTTCCGTTGCCTCGGTGGGATTCGGCGAGTTGGCGTTAACCAAGCTGGCCATCCTCCGTACTACCCATATTTGCCTCAGCGCGTTCTCATCGAGGAGCAGTTCCTCCTGTCTCGTGCCACTACGCTGAATATCTATAGCGGGGAAAATCCTGCGCTCTGACAGTTTACGATCAAGATGGAGTTCCATGTTGCCGGTGCCTTTGAACTCTTCGTAAATCACCTCGTCCATTCTACTACCGGTATCTATTAAACACGTGGCGATGACGGTCAGGCTTCCACCCTCCTCTATATTTCTGGCGGAGCCGAAAAATCTCTTCGGTGAATAGAGTGCGGCCGGGTCGACGCCTCCGGAGAGAGTACGCCCGCTGGAAGGCATCTCCAGATTATAGGCGCGGGTGAGTCTCGTGATGCTATCGAGCAGGATTACCACGTCTGCCCCGAACTCCACTAATCTCTTGGCGCGCTCCAGTGCTACCTCGGAGACCCGTGTATGTTCTTCGACCGGCTCGTCGAAAGTAGAGGCTATTACATCGGCTTGTACAGATTTCTTCCAGTCGGTTACCTCCTCCGGACGCTCTCCAATAAGACAGACCATGAGGTGAATGTCATCGTAGTTGGTGGTGATGGCATTGGCGATGTGCTTCAGCAGCACGGTTTTCCCTGCTTTAGGGGGAGAGACAATCAATCCCCTCTGGCCACGGCCGATAGGAGCTATGATATTAATGAGCCGGGTGGAAAGATTATTACGGGTAGTCTCCAGGTTGATTATCTTGTTGGGGAAAATAGGCGTTTGTCTGTCGAAGATGGGTCGGTTCTTAGCAGCCTCCGGGTCGAGATTGTTTACTGTCTCGACGCGAAGCAGGCTATGATACTTCTCACTGTCCTTAGGCAGTCTCACCTGCCCGCTGACCATGTCTCCGGTGCGCAAGGAGAAGCGGCGTATTTGTGACTGGGAGACATAGATGTCGCTAGAATCATGCCGCAGGTCGGTTTGGCGCAGAAACCCGTACCCATCACCCATGATTTCTAAAATGCCGCCTCTGAAGCTGTACCCCTGTTGTTCAGCGTTTGCCTGTAGCAATCGCATAACCAGGTCTTCCTTTTTCAGAGCGCTAACGCTGGTAATCCCCAGTTCCTTGGCATAGGATAGGAGTTCCTCTCTCGTTTTGGTTTCAAGATCGGTTATATTCATAGCACGACTCCGTAATTATATTGCAAATGTTTTGGGAAAGTTAAGTTTGGTGTTGAATTCGCTGAGCACCGCTTTATGACTTCTGGATTCTTTGCCAATCCTCAGCGAAGTGGGATATCCCGATATCAGTCAGCGGGTGCTTAATCATCAGTGTAAGTACATTATAAGGTATAGTCGCGATATGTGCACCTACCTTCGCAGCCGTAATAACGTGTAACGGGTGACGGATACTGGCAGCAATTACCTGAGTGGTCGTTATATTGTAGTTTTCGAACAATTCAACGATCTCAGCAACAAGCTGCATACCATCATGGCCAATATCATCAAGCCTGCCCACAAAAGGGCTGACGTAAGTTGCACCAGCGATTGTGCCCAGTAATGCCTGATTAAGGGAGAAGCATAGTGTCAAGTTCGTCCGTATCCCCTCCCTTGAGAGGACGGATATGGCTTCCAGCCCACTGACTGATACTGGTACTTTTACTACTACATTGGGAGACCAGGAGGAAACCTCTCTCGCCTCCTCAATCAGGGCATCGGTTTCCAGGCTGAGCACTTCAGCACTGATAGGGCCGTCAATAATGGAGGCGATTTCCTGAATAACCGCCTTCATGTCCGCCCTTTTTTCCTTGGCTACTAGCGAGGGATTAGTGGTGACTCCGCTAATCACACCTAATTTGACAGCTTGGCGGATTTCATCAATGCTGGCGGTATCGAGGAAGATACGCATTCAGTGTTATCCCACTATATCATAAGTTGGTGCTTTTGTCTATATATTCAAGTAAGATTACTGGTTTTGAATATTCGGTTCCAGAGGCAGAGGACGCTGATCACCTATCCTTATTGTTCTGGTGGCCACCTCTATGAAGTCGCGAAAGAGGGGGTGCGGGCGATTGGGACGGGAGGTGAATTCAGGATGAAACTGTGTTCCTATCATCCAGGGATGGGCAGCGAGTTCACTTATCTCTACCAATCTGCCGTCTGGGGAAGTACCGCTCGGAATAAGCCCTGCCTTTACTAATACATCTCTATACTCATTATTGAACTCAAAGCGATGGCGATGGCGCTCGTAGACCAAAGAATCGTTATAGGCAGCAGCGGCGTGAGTTTTTGGCAATAATTTACAAGGATAGAGCCCCAGTCGCATGGTCCCTCCCTTTTGCTTCACCTTCCGCTGCTCGGGGAGCAGGTCGATTACTGGATAAGGTGTATTGTTATCGAATTCTCTCGAATTGGGCTCGTTTGATTTCAATACATGGCGTGCATACTCAATGACCATAATGTGCATGCCCAGACACAGGCCGAGATAGGGAATCTCATTCTCGCGGGCGTATTGAGCTGCTTTCACCTTCCCCTCGATGCCACGGTAGCCAAAGCCCCCGGGCACCACAATCCCGCTTGCCGTGCGCAGCAGGTCATCACTGCCATTCTTCTCTATATCTTCGGACTCGATCCAGACAATCTCCACATCGCGGTCATGGTAGAGGGCAGCGTGTCGCAGCGCCTCTCTCACTGATAAGTAGGCGTCCTGCAACTTAACATACTTGCCGACAATTGCGATAGGCACTGGTTCCTTAGGCTTCCTCATCCTTTCCACCATCTCGCGCCACTCGCTAAAATCCTGCTTCTTCGCCGGTATATGCAATCGGTCGATGATAATTTCCCCGAGCCCTGCTTCGTCCAGAACGAGAGGTACCTCGTAGATAGTAGGCATGGTCGGTAGCGGGACAACCGCCCTTTTCTCTACGTCGCAGAACAAGGCGATTTTATCCTTGGTCTCGTCAGTAACCGGGTAATCACTGCGGCAGGCGATAATATCAGGCTGGATACCTATACTACGCAGTTCCTTGACGCTATGCTGCGTAGGTTTGGTCTTAAGCTCGCCGGTGGATGAAATTAAGGGGAGCAGAGTGACATGGATATAGAGCACATTATCTCGCCCTACGTCATTTCGCATCTGGCGGATAGCCTCCAGGAATGGCTGACCCTCTATGTCTCCTACTGTGCCCCCGACCTCCACGATCACAACCTCTGCCTTGCTTAACTCGGCTATTTCACGGATGCGTTTTTTTATCTCGCTCGTTACATGAGGAACTACTTGAATGGTACCGCCCAAGAAATCTCCGCGCCTCTCCTTAGCGATAACGGCACTGTATATCTGGCCTGTGGTAACACTGGAGGCAGTGGTGAGATTGGTATCGATGAAACGCTCGTAGTGTCCGAGGTCCAAATCGGTTTCAGCCCCATCTTCAGTGACGAACACCTCCCCGTGCTGGAAGGGTGACATAGTGCCGGGGTCGACGTTGAGGTAGGGGTCTAGCTTTTGAGCGGAGACAGTTATCTGATAGCTTTTAAGTAATCTTCCGATAGAAGCGGCGACGATTCCTTTCCCAACAGAGCTAACTACGCCGCCGGTGACGAAGATGTATTTTGCCATACACCCTTACACCCTCTTAAATAACATAAAAATACTTTTTTGTCAAAGCTTTATCTGTGCAACTTTCGTTGCTACTTCGGGCTGTGGTATACTGCAAAACACGGGAATTTCTGCTTTCCCAAATCTTGTGATAGAACGCTCTTTGGAGGATAGATCTGTGGCTGGTCATAATGTACGGGAGAGGATTGAGAAGCTCCGGGAGACGATAAACTATCATAACCATCGCTACTATGTGCTCGACAGCCCAGAGATAAGCGATGACGAATATGACGGGCTGATGGGAGAGCTTAAACGGCTTGAGGAGGAGCACCCTGAGTTCATCACACCGGACTCGCCAACGCAGCGGGTTGGAGCGGCGCCGCTGGAAGCCTTCGGCGTTATCGAGCACCGGGAGCCGATGCTCAGTATGGGTAATGCCTTCTCCAACGATGAACTATTAGCCTGGCACAAGCGCATATCGGGCCTCCTAGGGGAAGAACATTTCGACCTCGTTGCCGAGCCGAAGATGGATGGGCTTGCCGTGGCTTTGGTCTACGAGAATGGGAAGTTCGTAACTGGTGCTACGCGTGGTGACGGGTTTCGCGGCGAGGATATTACTCAGAACTTGAGGACTATAAAGAGCATCCCCCTGGTTGTACACGGGGATATCCCGGCAAGGTTTGAGGTGCGCGGGGAGGTCTATCTTTCTAAACAAGGCTTTAAGAAGCTGAATGAGGACAGAGCTAAAGCTGGGCAGCCTTTATTCGCTAATCCGAGGAATGCCGCTGCTGGCTCGGTGCGTCAGCTTGACTCTCGTATTACCGCTCAGCGCCCGCTGGATATCTATATCTATGGATTGGGCTGGGTTGAGGGGGAGAACCCTCCCACCCATTGGGAGACACTGGAGTATCTGGAATCTCTGGGCTTCAAATTAAATCCCGACAATAAGCATCTCACCGATATTGCCGAGGTGGAGGACTATTACCAGCACTGGCTCCATGAACGTGAGCGGTATTCCTACGATGCGGATGGTATTGTTGTCAAGGTTAACCGTTATGATTTGCAGGAGCGGCTGGGATTTGTGGGGCGTGAGCCTCGCTGGGCTATAGCGTATAAATTTCCCGCTATCCAAGAGACTACCCGATTGCTCGATATCAGGGTTAACGTAGGTCGCACTGGTACTATTAATCCCTATGCCGTCCTAGAGCCGGTATTGGTAGGTGGTGTCACCATCAAGAAAGCAGCGCTTCATAACGAGGACTATATCAGACAGAAAGACCTGCGCATCGGCGATATTGTCATAATACAGAGAGCAGGCGATGTCATACCGGAGGTTGTAGCGCCAGTGGTCAGCCTGCGCACTGGACACGAGCGAGTGTTTAGGATGCCTGAGAAGTGTGAGGTATGCGGCGCTAGTGTGGTGAGACCGGAGGGCGAGGCAATGGCATACTGCACCAATGCCTCCTGCCCTGCTCAAGCACATGAGCGAGTAAAACACTTCATCTCACGAGGGGCAATGGATATTGAGGGGCTGGGGGAGAAACTCGCTGAGGTCTTGCTCCATGAAGGACTGATAAAGGACGTAGGCGATTTATACTCACTGATGGATAAGAAGGATGAACTCATCGGGATGGAGCGGATGGCGGAGAAGAGCGTCTCCAATTTGCTAGCGGCCATAGAGGAAAGTAAAGGGAGACCGCTTGACCGGGTTATTTTTGCTCTGGGTATTCGCCACGTAGGTTCAGAGACAGCCGAACTCCTGGTCAAGCACTTCAATAGCATGGATAGGCTGTCGCGAGCAAGCGAGGTGGAGCTAACAGCTATTCCTGCTATAGGGCCCAAGATCGCCGAGAGCATTGTCGCTTTTTTCAAGCAGGAGGATAACCGTAAGCTCATTGAAAGGCTAAGGAAGGCTGGCGTGCGGATGGAGGAAGAAGCGGCAGGACGGACAGAGTTGCCCCTTTCCGGGCAGGAGTTCGTGCTGACGGGTAAGCTGGAGGCTTTTCCTCGGAGCGAGGCCGAGGCGAGAATAAAGGAACTCGGCGGCTCTGCGGGCAGCTCTGTTACCAAGAAAACCACTTATGTTGTGGTGGGGACGGACCCTGGCTCCAAGCTCGACCGAGCTCGCCAACTGGGTATAAAGACCTTGAGTGAACAGGAGTTTCTGCGACTGCTCAAAGAGGCTTAAGAGAAAGTTATGAAGCTGATTATAGGGCTGGGTAATCCCGGCAAGCTATATCTCAATAACAGGCACAACGTAGGGTTTCGCTGCCTTGAATATTTCGCCCGTAGACACGGCATCTCGCTTAATCAGCGCAGGGCACGCAGCCAGTTCGGCGTGGGAGAGGTCAGCGGCATAAAGGTTGTCCTGGCTAAACCAAGAACCTTTATGAATCTCAGTGGAGAGGCTGTGGAGGCACTCATGCGGCGCTACCGCATATCTACAAAAAATTTGCATAACATTATCGTTATTTACGACGACCTCGACCTTCCCCTAGGCAGGATACGTATTCGAGAGCGGGGAGGCTCGGGAGGTCATAAGGGACTGCAGTCTATTATAGCTCATCTTGGGAGCCAGGACTTTCCCAGGCTCCGTGTCGGCATAGCTCCGCTTGAGGATGAAGCTCGCCAGAGGCGGGCTCAACCTGATAGAGAAGATACAGTAAAATACGTTCTCAACGATTTTACCGCTGTTGAAAAAGCTGTCCTGCGAAGGGTCTACCCTGACGTCGCCGACGCTATCTATTGCAGCATCACTGAAAGCATAACGTCGGCAATGAACAGGTATAATTGAAATTTGCCTTCGAATAAGGCTTTTGATAAGATTCTGACAGGGCTAGTCAGCTTTGGCTAGCCCTTGAGGTGTTTGTGTTGAATCTATCGGGATTGCTTGCTCTGGTTGAAGACATGCCCTCATATCGTAAGTTAATCCGTGGCTTGCAGGAAGTGAAGGGTGAAAATAGGGCAGTAGTGCTAGATTCAGCCAAGCCCTACCTGCTGGCCTG
>SMTZ1_10000544_pt1 | contig 36639 bp, 31 predicted proteins | sample DeeMarSWOR136_30_FD_25667 | JGI IMG/M metagenome (IMG submission 25667)
ATTATAAAAGAAATATGTGCGATGGTATTCAACTCTTTAAACCGAGCATTCAAATCATCCCAGGTTAAATATCTTTGTTTCAGATAATCACCTTGTTCTTCATTTCTTTTTTTATTATAGAAATCCTCATTGAAATGAAAAAATTCTTCTATTTCTTTTTTGATTAGTTCAGTCTCATCTTGAAAAATAATGGCACTTTTATCAAAATAATCTAAAAGTGAAACTAATGGCACTTTTTCAAGTTCATCCTGAATCTCAGGATGTTGTGGATAAATTACAATTTGGGAAATATGGTCAATAGATCTTTGAGTAGCAGGATCAAACATACGAATTGATTCAACAATATCACCAAAAAATTCAACTCGAAAGGGATAGTCACTGGAAAATGGATAAATATCAATAATTCCTCCACGAACACTAATCTCACCGCAACTTTCGACAATCGCTTCTCTATTAAATCCTAATTCGACCAGCCTTTCTTTTAAAAAATCAAATTTATACTCTTTTCCTGATACAATTACAATTCTTTGACGCTTTATCCATTCTGGGGAAGGAAATTTTAAGGCAATATTTTTTGCTGAAACTATAGTTAACAGTTTCTTCTTTTCTACTAATTTTTCTAAAGAGGAAAGTAATTGGCTTTTTCGGATTGAATCAACAATAATATCATCGGTAGCCAATTCTCTAATTTTTGGTATGTAAGTAACCTGGTCTGATCCAAGCAATATCTCCATATCCTCTTTTATAATTTCTTCCTGTTCATCTTCTGCAGTAATATAGAGAATGGATCTATTTTTTTGTTCAAATAAAATTGATAAGAAGAGGGCTTTCAATGACCCAGCAAGCCCTCTAATAAATAACTTTTTTTGTTGATCAATATCACTAAGAATATTATTCAATACTTCGGATTTGAGTATAATATTTTTAATCTCAGAAGAATTCATTTTACTTAAAAATTAATTTTCGATAGCACCTCGAACAAATCCATTAGACTGAATCAACCTATTTATAGCCTCTTCTCTATCAACTCCTTTTAAAATCATCACCAGAGCAGTTGTTACATGGACATTGGCATCAAGTAACACCTTTTCATGAAGGTCCACCATCATATTGCCGTAGACCTTTCCTAATCGTATCATAGAAGTTGTGGTAAGCATGTTTAAGACTAATTTTTGAGCAGTTCCAGATTTCATTCGTGTGGAACCCATGATCACCTCTGGTCCGACGACAGGACATATTGCGACATCGACATCTAAATTCATTTCTTCTCGAGGTGTACAGGTTATATATATTGTTTTTGCACCAATTTCTCGTGCTTTCTCAATCGCTCCCACAACGTATGGAGTCCGGCGACTGGCAGCAATACCACAAGCGACGTCTTTCCTTGAAAAATTAAGACTCATTAAATCTATCGCGCCCTGTTCTTTTTTATCTTCTACTCCTTCTTGAGCACGAACCAGTGCTTCATACCCTCCTGCAATAATTCCCTGAACCATCTCTTGGTCTGTACCAAACGTAGGAGGACATTCAGATGCATCCAGGACTCCAAGACGTCCACTCGTTCCCGCGCCAATATATATTAACCTCCCCCCCTGTCTAAAAGCATTAACAATAATTTCCACTGCCTGCTTAATGTAGGAAATTTCTTTTTCAACCGCATAAGGAACATGTTTATCTTCATTATTAATTACACGAAGAATATCTTCGATTGATTTTGAATCTATATCTAAAGTATTTGGATTTCTTTTTTCTGTGATCAAATTTTTTAATTGCTCAAAAAGATTTTCTTTCAATTATGATTTTCCTCCCTGTTTCAGTTTTTTCGTTGAATACACACAAATACTTTCTTTCTTGTTGGGTTTATTAGCTGTGCGTCCATTTTTATTACTTCAATATCAACGTTCTTAAATTTCGATAATAAGTTTTCAATTTCTTGTTGAATATCCCCGCCTTTCCAGGCAATATAGCAACCGGTATATTTTAATAAATGCTGTATCCATCCATAAACAACATCCAAACTTGCCACAGCACGACTAAAGGCAAAATCAAAATTTTCTATCCGGTACTTATCTTTCGATAAATTTTCAACTCGATCGTATATTATCTGCAACTGGGATAGCTTCAATTGTTGAACAGCTTCTTTTAAAAACAATGTCTTTAGTCTTTTTGATTCTACCAGTAGAAAATTCAAATCTGTACGAACCAGACTGAGCGGCAAAGCAGGGAAGCCTGCGCCGCTACCGACATCAATTATTCTTGCCCCATACTGAATTTTGAATCCTTTTAGAACTGCTATTGATTCTAAAACATGTCGTTCGACCAAACGAGATTCATCTGATCGGGAAATGAGATTGATTCTTTGATTCCATTGTAACAGTAAATTTAGATATTGCTGTAACTTTTTTACTTGAGCATTCGTTATAAAAATACCAACTTCATTCAGTAAATATTTAATGTCTTTCATTTTGACTGACAAATCAAGTTTAACCGAAGAAAATGTTCCACGTGAAACACTTTTCCTCATTTTCGCTTCAAAGATATTATTAAAACTGCAATATCAGCCGGTGAAACTCCTGCTATGCGTGTTGCCTGACCAATCGATCTTGGTTTGATTTTTTTAAGTTTCTCCTTTGATTCGTTTGAAAGTGATCCAATTTCATCGTAATTTATATCGTTTGGAATAATTTGCTTTTCCATCTTTTCAAACTGGATAATTTGTTCGTGTTGTCGTTTCAAATATCCTTCATATTTTATCTCAATTTCTATCTGTTCTCGAATCTCCTTCATTATTTTTCTTTCATGTAGATTATTAAAAATAGGGTGCTCAACAACACCATGAAAATCCGAAAGTTTTAATTGTGGTCTTTTTAAGAGTTGGTGAAAACTCTCACTTTCAGTAATAGTAGCGCTATTCCTGTTTTCTAACACTGAATTAACTTCTTTTGGAGATAATCTTTTGTTTTTAAATTCATCGATAAATTGCTCAATGAGTTCTTTTTTCTTTTTTATTTTTTTATATATCTTATGTGGAATAAGTCCCAATCGATATCCAAATTCGCTTAATCTCAAATCTGCATTGTCCTGTCTTAATAATAATCTATATTCTGCCAATGAGGTAAATATTCTGTATGGCTCTAAAATTTCTCTAGTAATTAAATCATCAATTAACACACCAATGTAGGCTTGAGAACGATCCACTATAAATGGTTCCTCATTTCTAATTTTCAAAACTGCATTAACTCCTGCTACAAATCCTTGTACTGCAGCTTCTTCATATCCAGAAGTACCATTAATTTGACCAGCTAAATAAAGATTCTCAATCGCCTTTGTTTCTAATGTTGGCAATAACTGATTCGGTGGAAAATAGTCATATTCTATAGCATAACCTAAACGCGTGATCTTTGCATGTTCTAATCCAGGCACCGTATGCAGAGATTGTAATTGAATATCCTCTGGTAAGCTCGTAGCAAATCCATTTAAGTAATATTCATTGGTATCTCTTCCCTCTGGTTCCAAAAATAATTGATGTGATATCTTATCAGGAAATTGCACAACTTTAGTCTCTATTGAAGGACAATAGCGAGGACCCACTCCAATAATTTTACCAGTAAATAGAGGTGAGCGATCAAGACCTGATTTGATAATTTGCTGAGTTTTTTCATTTGTATTTGTTAAATAGCAAGGGATTTGATTTGTGTCAATTTTTTCTGTCTGGAACGAAAATGGAACTGGATTTTGATCTCCATGTTGAATTTTCATTTGCTTTAAATCCACTGACTTTCCATTAATTCTTGGTGGGGTGCCGGTTTTCAATCGTCCTGAAACAATACCAAACTTAGCCAGATTTTCAGTTAATCCAGTAACAGGAAATTCTCCAGCACGCCCGGCAGAATAACTGAACAATCCAATATGTATTAGTCCGTTCAAAAATGTGCCACTTGTTAAAATCACAGCGTGGCTTTTGACTTCAGTACCAGTAAATATTTTAACACCCTGGCATCTACCATTTTTCATTATCAGTCCATTTACCATTACCTGTTTTAGTTCAAGATTGTCTTGGTTTTCAAGAGCCCTTTTCATTCGATTGGAATATCCAAGTCGATCTGCCTGTGCTCTCAATGACCAAACAGCCGGCCCTTTGGATTTGTTTAGCATTCGAAACTGGATTCCTTCATCATCTATTGCCTTCGCCATTTCTCCACCTAAAGCATCCAGTTCTCGAACAAGATGACCTTTTGCCAAGCCACCTATCGCAGGATTGCAGGACATCTGTGCAATCGTAGAAATATTCATTGTGAGAAGCAACGTCTTCATTCCCATTCTTGCAGCAGCCAATGCTGCTTCACAGCCAGCATGTCCTGCACCAACAACAATAACATCATATTTTTCATCTTGATCTATCATTTATTCTTTTTCTCATTAATATGTTTCACGTGAAACATTTTTAAATTTTATTTCCCAATACAAAAATTAGAAAAGATATTGTTAAGAATATCTTCGCTTGTAACCTTACCTGTTATCTGTGCTAAATAATCAAGTGCATCTCTTATATATAACGCGACAAATTCTGAAGATATTCCTTTCTCAGTTTCTTTTATTGCCTTATTTAAGCTTTCTAACGTTTTTTTGAGAATTTGCCAATGTCTCACATTGGTAACGATTACCTCGTCTGAAAATATATTACCTTTATCATTAAGCACTGATTTATAAAGTTGTTCTTCTAAAAGATCGATTCCATCCCCATACATGGCAGAAATAGATAGCAGGGGATTTTTATTGAAATTTATTTTTTCTTTTTCAATTCTTTGAGTCAAATCAATTTTATTTATTACCCTAATCACCTTTCTATTATTCAATTGTTCAATCATATCAATAATCTCATAATCTCCGTTTCTAATTATTTGAGATCCATCAAAAACATGTACAATTATGTCTGCCGATTCAATGTGTCCCCTGGACCGTCGGATTCCCTCTTGTTCAATAATGTTATTTGCTTTCTTCAATCCGGCTGTATCGAAAACTCTGAACAATATTCCTTTAATATCCAACTGAACTTCAAGGGAATCTCGGGTAGTACCAGGAATGTCTGTTACAATAGCACGATCTTCTCTAATAAGCGCATTCAATAAACTTGATTTTCCAGTATTTGGTCTTCCGACAATAACTAACTTTACTCCTTCTCGCGCTATTCTCCCTATTTGGTATGTAGAAATCAGATTCTCCAATTCTTCTTTACTTTTTTTTAATTTCAAAATGAAATCAGTTCTATCGACAAATTCGATATCTTCCTCTGGAAAATCTAATTCTAACTCAAGTAACGAGCAATAGTCAATCAATCTATTACGCACATCAGTAATTTTTGTTGATAATTTACCCTCAAGCTGGAAATAAGAAGCCCTTCTGCTTGCTTCTGTTTGAGCATTAATTAAGTCAGCTACTGATTCAGCCTGCGAAAGATCAATGCGTCCATTAATAAAAGCGCGAAACGTGAATTCGCCTGGCTGTGCCAGTTGAGCCCCATTTTGAATAACAATTTCCAAAATTTTTTGGCTGATATACCTTCCTCCATGACAGTTGATTTCAACCATATCTTCTTTTGTGTATGAATTCGGATTTTTGTAAACTATTGCGATAACTTCATCAATCTCAATTTCATTGTCAACTATCTTACCAAAAACAGCCTTCCAGGGCGTTGCGTTCTTTATATCTTTTTGTCCTTTAAAAATTTTACTAACAATATCAATCGAATTTTTTCCACTTAATCTAATAACTGAAATTCCTCCTTTTCCAGGAGGTGTGGAAATAGCGACGATCGTATTTTCAATATTTTCTATCATTTTTTTACAATTATTATATAAAAAGCCCCATCAAACAAAAAGGATAGGGCTTATATTATGCTTACTTTTACTTAAGATTTGTATATTTTGAAAAAGAGTAAATTTGATTTCGTTTATTTATAAGTAATAGTTTTCTTTTTCGGCTTTTTCGATGATTTTTCTTTTTGATTTAACTCACTATGTGAATTCTTTTGTGGTATCCATTTTTGTTGTAAAATGGAAAATAGATTAAATAATGCATAATATAAATTAAGTCCTGAAGGAAATGAGTTAAACAGCAGTGTTAAAAATATCGGCATAAAATATACCATAGCTTTTTGTTTAGGATCTTTCATGGTCATTTTTTGTTGAATAAACATAGTTACTCCCATAAATAATGGGAGAATATTTACCAAATCTCCATAAAACGGAATTGAAAAAGGTAATTGGAAAATTGTATCAGGAGCGGAAAGGTCTTTGATCCACCAGATAAATGCAGCGTCTCTAAGTTCGATCGTGTTTCTGAAAATAATAAAAATGGCCCATAATAATGGTAATTGTAACAATGTCGGAAGACATCCGCTAAGTGGATTAACGCCTGATTCTTTATATAATTTCATTGTTTCTTTATTCAGGCGCTGTGGATCTTTACCATATTTTTCTTTCAATTCATTCAGCCTTGGCTGAAGGGTTTGCATTCTTTGCATAGAAACATAACTTTTCTTTGTCAGCGGATATACTAATAGTTTCACCAAAATAGCAAAAACAATTAATACAACTCCATAATTTGGAATAAACGAATGAAGAAAAATAAATGTTTTCAGAACCAATTTTGCAAAAGGTCTGATAATTACCCACCCGAAATCCATAATTTTTGATAAAGTTGGATGGTAATCTTTAATGATAAAGTAATCAAGTGGGCCGATGTAAATTCGATAATTTTGAGATATTAAATCTAATTTTGCCAGAGGAATCGTTGTTTTAAGAGTTACTGAATAATTCTTCTTTACTCTATCTCTTAATTTTTGATCATTGTAAATCGGGAATGTCTCGCCTGATAAAATTGGTTCGCTATGATAATTTTTATCAGGAAGGATAATCATCGCAAAGTATTTGGTTCGAATCGCTGCCCAATCAATAACGCCACTAAAATCAGATCTATTATTTTTCTGAAAGGGTTTATTGGGCAAATTTAATTCTTCTTTACTTCCTCCCTGATAAACATAAGCTTTGGAATTATTAATATCTTCATTACTAATATAATTAGAATAATCCAATTCTGTATAACCAAGCCCCGAATTCCAGCATAGGTAGTATTGATTATTATCAAAATGGATTGGTAATTTTTTTATCTCAACATTTAAATCGATAATGTACTGGTTATTATAAAACTTATATGTCTTCACTAATTGCTGATCATCTCCTAAATCAAGAATAAATTTAATGCTGTCAGCAAGTTGTCCCTTTGTAAATTGAATTCGATTTTTTTCTGGCTTAAAAATTGAGTCATAAGTGTATATTGTATCTTCATCCATAATAAAGAAAATGCCAAGATTCCCGTATCCTTCATTTTGAATTAATTGAACTTGCTCATTATCATTATAATTATAGTCTTTTAGAATCCAACTAGAAACAACAGCACCCCTTGGATTGATGTGAGCAACATATTTATCTGTTTCAATAATGATATCTTCATAAGCTACATCATCGGATGATTTAAAAAGCGAGGTAAATTTGTTCTCATCTGTTAAATTGTCTGTTTGTGTTTTACTTTTATCTGTTTTTAATTTTTTTTCATAATCTTTAGTTGTCATCGATATAAGGGAATCACTTTCAAACTCGATACTATCAGAAATTACTTCTGATACAGGAATTCCCTGGTTGGACAATACAAGTTTTCGGTAAAATTTTGTCTGTGTTATTATTAAAATAAATCCTATAAGCAAAAATGCCAGAACTGTTTTTTTATCCATTATGATAACCTAACTGTTTTAATTAATATCATTTCACAGGATCATATCCACCTGTATTAAATGGATTGCAACGCAAAACTCTCCATACAGATAGAAGACTTCCTTTTATCACCCCATATTTTTTTATTGCCTCATAAGAGTATTCGGAGCAAGTTGGAATAAAACGACAAGATGGTGGCAAAATTGATGATATCGTTTTCTGATAAATTTTTATGAAAAGCATTAATATATATTTCATGAAATATCTATATATAGAATAAAATAAATAAAAAGGTACTACATATTGTCAATCGTTTTCAATAAATCTAATATTTCCTTTTGGAGTACATAAAAATTTTCACTCTTACCCTTAGCAAATAAAATTAAATGCGCCTTATCAGGAAAGTTATTTTTATTTAGTCGATAAATTTCTCTTAATAATCTTTTATATCTATTTCTAACTACTGCCTTTTTAATATTTTTCGAAACAACAAATCCAATTTTCATCGAATCAGCGCCAAGATATATAATTGAAACATTAGAGCCGGAAATTATATGTCCATTTTTAAAAACATGATGAAAATTGTTTTTTCCTTTAAGCAAATCATCTTTCTTTAACTTATGCTTTTTAATTCCGTTGCTCATATAGCATGAAATATTATTCATCACTTACTGTGAGCTTTTTTCTTCCTTTTGCTCGACGTCGTTTTAATATTAATCGTCCACTTTTTGAACTCATTCTTTCTCTAAATCCATGTTTGTTCAATCTTTTTCTCCTACTCGGTTGAAACGTTCTCTTCATTTTTAAATCCTCGTAAATTTAAATCCCCAATTTAACAAGCTCTTAAAAAATTTATCTTCTAAAAATATTAATTATTTATTTAAAAGTCAAGTTATTTTTAAATTCACTCTACAAACAATTTATTAATGAGTTTATTCTATTATTGATTTTTTTTATTTTTTTCTTTGACATTAATGTTTATTTTTGTAAATTACATGCAACAGAGAACAAGGTTACAACTTGACAAATTGTGGATAACTTTTCTAATTCAACATTCATTTCACTTGGTACAATTCTATTATTAAGATAAGTTCTGACAAAATCTCTATTCTTTCTAATAATTAATTTCTATCTAATTTTATGTTTTTCAAATAATTATTGAGTTTAAGCATTTTTAATCTATTTGATAGATAATTTCATTTTTTATAATAGAGATATTTCGCTTTTATTTTAACTTAAGTGATAAGTGTTGATATTGTGTGGACAACTTATTAACCTAAACATACGAGGGATAAAAAATGACATCAAATTGCGTTGACATCTGGTCAAAAGCCTTATCTCTTATTAAAGAAAATTTAAATGAACAAACTTTTATTACGTGGTTTAAACCGATAGTACCGGTTAATCTTAAAAATAATAAACTGACGGTACAAATCCCCAGTCAATTTTTCTATGAATTTTTAGAATTACATTATAGTGAGCTAATCAATAGATCACTTCAACAAACTTTAGGAGGAGATGCACAACTTCTTTATTCTGTTGTTATCAATAACAAACACGAGATTGTAAATAACAACAACGAAATACCTCAGGTGTCTTCACATCCATTAACATTAAATAATAACGGAAATTTTGAGAGCCACCTGAATGATAGATACACTTTAGAAAATTTTGTTGAAGGGAGTAACAATCAATTTGCCCGAGCTGCTTCATTAGCAGTTTCTAAGTCACCTGGAAAAACAACCTTTAATCCCCTTGTTATCTATGGAGGGGTAGGATTGGGAAAAACTCACCTGATTCAGGCAATAGGAAACGCAATAAAAAAAGATGGCTTAGCACTACGAGTTCTTTATGTATCCAGTGAGAAATTCACAATTGAATTTATTGATTCTATTCAAAATAATAAAACAAAAGATTTTAGCAATAATTACAGAAAAGTAGATGTCCTCTTAGTTGATGACATCCAATTTTTCACAAATAAAGAACGTACTCAAGAAGAATTCTTTCATACTTTTAACACTCTTTATCAAAATGGCAATCAAATTGTCCTGACTTCAGATCGTCCACCAAAAGAACTGAAGGGAATCGAAGAACGCTTGATTTCTAGATTTCAATGGGGATTGGTAGCCGATATCCAGCCACCAGATTTAGAAACACGAATTGCAATACTCCAAAAAAAAGCTGAAGAAAACAATCTGAAACTTCCTCAAGAAATTATTGAAATTTTTGCTACCAATATAACCTCAAACATTCGAGAACTCGAAGGATCACTAATCCGGTTATTGGCACAATCCTCTCTTCAAGGAAAAGATGTTACACTAGAACTTGCCAAAGATGTGTTAAAGGACCTAAGTCTTGGAATCAAAAGAAATCTTAGTATTGAAGAAATTCAACGAATCGTTTGTGATCATTACAAAATTCCCGACGATCTAATTAGGGCTAAAAATCGGAAAAAAGAGGTGGCATTAGCCAGACAAATTTCAATGTATTTGTCCAAAAAAATGACAAGTCATTCATTAAAAACCATTGGATTACATTTTGGTGGAAGGGACCACTCAACAGTTGTCCATGCAATCCAGACAATCGGTAAATTAAGAAAATCTGATAAATCAATCAAAGATGATTTAACAGTCCTGGAACGTAAAATTGAAATTGCGAGTATTTAATTAAACAGATTGCTTGATATTTTCAGAACATTAACAGTTATCAACAATCCCTCATATTTATGTTCTTTTGTTTTTTTATATAGCTCTTATAAAAATAATTATTTTCACTCTAAATAATTATTCACCAGTTATCACCACATTTATACTTTCCCTGTTAACTAAGGGTGGATAATTATTTTTTTCAAGTTAAGATTAATTGATGTTCAGTTTTATATGTATATAACAAATAAATTATCAACACTTCTCTAACGATTTTATTCAACTTATTAACATTACAACATTCCTTTCAACCTCATATAAATAAATTTTTAATATTTGTTTTATATTATTTTTCTTACTTATCAACATTACTATAATAACAACTAATATATAATAAATATAGTTATTTTATATTTATTATTAATTTGTTCAGTTAAATTTTAAAAATTAAAATCACATAAAAAAGTATTGATAGTTATATTTTAATTTATTATATTATAACTTTAAAATTAAAACTTGATTTATTAAGGAGTCTGAAATGCACTTTACAGTATCAAAAGGTGTACTGCAAAAAGGTCTTCAAAAAGTAGTGGGTGTAATACCAACGAAGACAACAATACCTATTTTAGAAAATGTACTTTTAGAACTACAAGGTGATAAACTCCAAATAACCGGTACTGATTTAGAAATATGCATCTCTACAGAAATTAAAGTCAATCCAAACATAGATGGTGCATGTGCTGTACCAGCTAAATCTCTGACTGAAATTTTGAGAGAGCTACCAGAAATACCAGTTGAAATTCAATTAGATGATCAAAATAAAATTTCTCTTAGAACTCAAAACGGATTATATAAATTAGGAATTCAACCTAAGGAAGAATTTCCAAGCATTGTTTTAGAAGAAAGTGAGGGACAGATCGATATTGAAAGTGGGCTAATCTCTAGAATGATCAACAAAACAGCTTTTGCTGTTTCTACTGATGAATTAAGAACAACCTTAATGGGTGTTTATTTTCAGATAATGGCTAACGAATTTCGATGTGTGGCCACGGATGGTCATAGATTAGCAAAGATAGATAATAATCAAATTAAATCCCCTGATTTTCAAAAAAATGTAATTGTCCCTCTAAAAGCGTTATCATTGATTTTAAGAAACATAGAAACATTAGAAGAACCTATAAACATCAATGTCTCATTTGGTGAAAATCATTTAATCTTTAGACTAGATGGAACTTTTATTTATTCAAAAATCATTGAGGGCCAATATCCAAAATATGAAAATGTCATTCCTAGCGATAACGATAAAAAGATGATAGTAAATAAGGATGAGTTAGCTGCAGCAGTTAGAAGAGTCGCTATCTTTTCAAACTCTTTTACTCATCAGATTAAATTCGACATAGAAACTAATGTTTTAAAAATCAGTTCGGAAGACATTGAGTATGGTGGCGAAGGAAATGAAGAAATATCAGTTAAATATGATGCTGAAAACATAGAAATAGGGTATAATGGCATTTATATCTTAGACCTCATAAGAAATATAGACACCGATGAAGTAATATTTATGCTAAAAGATTCTGTAAGTGCAGCAATTGTAACTCCAATAAATCAAAAAGAAAATGAAAATTTAATGATGCTTATTATGCCAATCAGATTAACCGAATAATAGATAATCAGCATGATATTAACTTCTATTGAATTGTCCGATTTTAGGAATTACTCGCATGAATACATAGAATTTAGTTCGGGTAAAAATTTTTTTATTGGTAACAATGCTCAGGGAAAAACAAATTTATTAGAGGCAATTTATTTATTATGTTTATCAAAAAGCTTTAGAACCAGTCACGAAAAGGAAGCAATTAAGTTTTTCAAACATAATTTCATAATTAAAGCTGTTTTTCAACTTGATACAGGAATAGGTCAAAAGGTAATTTTACATTGTTCTCAGGACAGAGGCAAACAGATTACCGTTAATCGAAAACGGTTAACAAAAATTTCAGAAATTATTGGAAAATTTCCTATTGTTTTATCATCACCTGATGAATATAATTTGACAATTGGCCCACCTCCAGGAAGAAGAAAATTTGTTGACATCTTATTATCTCAAATTTATAAAAAATATTTTTCTTATTTACAGGATTATCATCGAGTCATTCAACAAAGAAATGCAATTTTATTAAGATGGAAAACTTATAAAACAGAAACAACTTCTATTATAGATCCTTGGGATCAGCGGCTTATAGAAATAGGAAGTAAAATAGTTCAATACCGAACACAGTTCGCTACAACATTCTCAGAAATTCTTGGTCAGATATATTCAAAATTAGTGGCTAGTAATGAAAAACTAACATTTGATTATAAACCTAACATAGAGTTTGATAAAATTGAGAATATAGATGAAAGTTTTTCAAATAAATTAAATCAAAAAAAAAAGAAGGAGATCCAACTCGGTACAAGTCTTACCGGACCCCATCGAGATGATTTTATATTTAAAGTTAATGAACAAGAACTTAAAAAATATGGCTCACGGGGTCAACATAAAACTGTTTTAATCTCTCTTGCAATTGCTGAATATAAATTAATTAAAGAACAAACCCAGGAAGTTCCTTTGATATTAATTGATGATCTTTATTCAGAAATTGATCAACAGAGGGAAAATAGAATTATTGAAAATTTAAACGATATAGGACAGGTTTTTATAACAGCGACTTCTATTCATGATAAGAATCGCAAAAACAAAAATGATAAATATTTTTTTATTGAGAATGGAAAAATAATATAAGCAAATAACCAATCTTATCTTTAGAGTTAATCAATTAGATAAATATGAAGACGTTAGAGCAAGCGCTGAAAAAATTAATAATAGATTTAGGAATTGAAAATAAGGTGCTTTATTATCAAGCCATAAATTTTTGGCCAGAAGTCGTTGGCAAAAGAATTGCGAAGATTAGCAAAGCTGAAAGAATTGAGAGGAATATATTATTTGTAAAGGTATTAAACGATGCTTGGAGGAACGAATTGATTTATCTTAAAAAGGAGATTGTGGAGCGATTAAATAAAAAAATAGGAAAAAAAATCGTAGAGGATATAAGATTGTATTAATTTTTTAACTTTCATTTTTGGGGGAAACCACGGAGTCATTCATATTCCGCATTCGTATCCCATCCTAAATAATATTTAAATTTAAGGATAATCTTAGGAAGGATTTTAAATGGACGAAAAACCAAATAATAACATGAGTAATGAAAAAAATAAATATGATGCCAGCCAAATTACAGTTCTCAAAGGATTGGAAGCAGTCAGACGTAGGCCAGCGATGTACATTGGAGATGTATCAATAAGAGGGCTTCATCATCTCGTGTATGAAGTTGTGGATAATAGCATTGATGAAGCCTTGGCAGGATTTTGTACCGAGATAAAAGTAACTATAGAAGAAGATAATTCGGTTACTGTTGAAGATAACGGCCGTGGCATTCCAGTAGACATTCATCCTACACAGAAAAAATCCGCGCTGGAAGTAGTTATGACTATGCTACATGCTGGTGGTAAATTTGATAAAAAATCATACAAAGTTTCTGGTGGATTACACGGTGTAGGTGTTTCTGTAGTAAATGCGTTATCAGAATGGTGTATGGTAGAAGTCTACAGAGATGGTTATAAATATTATCAAAAATATGAAAGAGGAGTACCTTTAATCGAAGTAACTCAAAAAGGAAAAATAAATAAGACAGGAACGAAAACTAAATTTAGACCAGACGAACAAGTATTTAGAAAGATTAATTTTAATTATGAAATATTATGCGAACGGTTAAGAGAATTAGCTTTTTTAAATAAGGATCTTTTTATAAAAATTAAGGACGAAAGAACAGGGAAGTCTGATACTTTTAAATATAAAGGCGGTATTGTGGCTTTTATCGAGTATCTGGATCAGAATAGAGATGCGATTCAAAAAAAACCGATTTATATTGAAAATGAAAAAGATGGGGTCCCAGTAGAAATAGCGTTTCAATATAATACTGGATATACTGAAAATATTTTTTCCTATGTGAATAATATCCATACAATGGAAGGAGGATCTCATTTAATTGGTTTCAAGACTGGACTCACCAGGACTTTGAATAATTATGCTACAAAAAATAATTTATTAAAAAATGTCGATTTTACATTAACAGGGGAAGATGTTCGGGAAGGATTAACCGCAATTATTAGTATTAAACATGTCGAGCCTCAATTTGAAGGACAGACAAAAACGAAGTTTGGAAACAGTGAAGTAAAGGGAATTGTCGAAAGCATCACAGGTGATGGACTGTCACTGTTCTTGGAGGAAAATCCTTCTGTAGCAAAAAAGATCATTGAAAAAATCATCTCCTCTGCTCGATCTCGCGAAGCAGCAAGAAAAGCAAGAGAAATTGCAAGAAGAAAAACAGCTCTAAATGGAGGCGGCTTACCAGGCAAACTAGCTGATTGCTCTATAAAAGATCCTGAACATTGTGAACTCTACTTAGTTGAGGGTGATTCCGCAGGTGGTTCTGCAAAACAAGGACGCGATAGAAGGTTCCAGGCTATACTACCGTTGAAGGGAAAAATTTTAAATGTAGAAAAGGCAAGATTGGATAAAATCTTATCGAACGATGAAATCAGGACCATCATAACTGCTCTCGGAACAGGAATTGGCGCTGTTGATTTTGATATTTCCAGACTTCGATATAAAAAAATTATCATTATGACAGATGCAGATGTTGATGGTTCTCATATCCGAACCTTACTTTTAACTTTCTTCTTTCGCTATATGAAAGAACTTATAGAACAAGAACATATATATATTGCTCAGCCTCCTTTGTATCGGCTTACAAAAGGAAAACAGGAGTTTTATGTTTATGATAATGATGAGTTGGAAGATATATTGGATCGAATGGGAAGGAATGGTATAAACATTCAGCGATACAAAGGATTAGGAGAAATGAATCCCGACCAGTTATGGAAAACAACAATGGATCCAGAAAACAGAACAGTTTTGAAAGTGACGATTGAAGAAGCTTTTCAAGCAGATGTGATTTTTTCTACACTAATGGGAGACAAAGTTGAGCCGCGTAGGAAATTTATCGAAGAAAATGCAAAATATGTTAGAAATCTTGATGTGTAAATCCGAACATAGCAATCTAACAATATGAGAGAAAGTTTAGATGGAGATCAAACGAGAAAGAGTTTTTCCGGTATTTATTGAAGAAGAAATGAAAGAATCTTACATCGATTATTCGATGTCAGTTATTGTTTCACGGGCATTGCCTGATGTTCGTGACGGACTAAAACCTGTACATAGAAGAGTTTTGTATGGAATGTATGAATTAGGTTTAAGATCCAATGCAGCCTATAAGAAAAGTGCCAGAATTGTCGGAGAGGTATTAGGAAAATATCACCCACATGGGGACACTGCGGTTTATGATACCATGGTACGAATGGTGCAGGATTTTTCTTTAAGATATCCATTAATCGATGGACAGGGAAATTTTGGCTCACTTGATGGTGATGCCCCTGCAGCAATGAGATATACCGAAGCAAAATTGACACCGATTGCAGAAGAAATTTTACGAGATATAGATAAAAATACGGTTAATTTTACTCCTAATTTTGATGAATCCTTAAAAGAACCAAAAGTATTGCCGTCTCTATTACCAAATTTATTAATAAATGGTTCTTCTGGAATTGCAGTTGGCATGGCAACGAATATTCCGCCACACAATCTTTCAGAAATTGTAGATGCTTTAGTTGCACTTATAGACAAGCCCGATATGAAAGTTGATGAAATAATGAAGATTATCAAAGGACCTGATTTTCCAACCGGTGCGATAATATATGGTGAAGAAGGAATTGATGAAGCTTATAGATCAGGACGAGGAAGACTTATTGTGCGGGCTCGGGCTAACGTTGAATCTGTAAGAAGTGGACGTAATAATATTGTAATTAGTGAAGTTCCATATATGGTAAATAAAGCAAATCTAATTGAGAAAATTGCAGATTTAGTGAACGAAAGAAAAATTGAGGGAATTGCAGAAATCAGGGATGAATCTGATAAAGACGGTTTAAGGGTCGTTATTGAATTACGAAAAGATGCTCAGGCTTCTGTCCTGTTAAATCAGCTTTATCGCCATACACAAATGCAGGTCACTTTTGGGGTAATAATGCTGGCACTTGTCGATGGCGTTCCAAAGGTATTAAATTTAAAACAGATACTCCATCATTTTATTGATTTTCGACATGAAGTTGTTGTTAGAAGAACCAAGTTCGACTTAGATAAAGCTGAAAAAAAAGCCCATATTTTAGAAGGTTTAAAAAAAGCACTCGATCATATTGATGAAATTATCGCTTTGATTAAAATGTCCAGAAATCCAGAAACGGCAAAACAGGGTTTAATGCGAAAATTTAAGCTATCAGAAGTTCAGGCGCAAGCTATTTTAGATATGCGTCTCCAAAGATTAACTGGTCTTGAAAGAAAGAAAATAGAAGATGAATACAAAGAGACTATCAAATTGATTAATAAATTAAGATCAATTTTAGATAACAAATCGTTACGTATGAAAATTATCAAGGATGAATTAACTGCTCTTAAAGAAAAATATGGTGATGAGCGAAGGACGGAAATTATCTCCAAAATAGAAGAGTTCTCTATAGAGGATATGATAGCAGAAGAAGATATGGTCATTACGATTTCTCATTTTGGATTTATTAAGCGGTTTCCAGTTTCAGGTTATCGCCGACAATCAAGGGGGGGCACAGGACACTCTGGCGCCTCAACAAAAGTGGAGGATTTTATTGAACATTTATTTATCGCGTCAACTCACCATTATATTTTAATATTCACAGATAAAGGAAGATGTTATTGGTTAAAAGTTTATGAAATACCTCAAGCAGGCAAAGGTTCAAAGGGGAGGTCTATTGTAAATTTACTCGATATTCAAAAAGATGAAAAAATTGCTGCCATTGTTAATGTCAGAGATTTCGATGAAGAACATTACGTAATTATGGCAACCCAAAAAGGTTTGGTCAAAAAAACCGTATTATCAGCTTTTGGAAATCCGCGAAGAGGAGGAATTAATGCTATTAATATAAGACAGGGTGATGATCTAATTGATGCTAAATTAACCGATGGAAATCAAGAGATTGTATTAGCAACTCATAATGGAAAAGCAATACGATTTTTAGAATCAGATGTAAGGGACATGGGAAGACAGGCGACTGGTGTGACTGGCATTACATTAGAGAAAAATGATTATGTTGTCGGAATGGTTACCGTTCGCAAAGAATCCACATTGTTGGTGGTCACAGAAAAGGGTTATGGCAAGAGAACAGCTATTAAAGAATACCGTATAACCAGACGTGGAGGTAAAGGTATCGTTACAATCAACACAACTGAAAGAGTTGGAAAAATGATTTCGATCAAAGAAGTAGTGGAAGATGATGATGTGATGATTATTACGACCAAGGGAAATGTTATCAGGCAGGCTGTAAAACAAATAAGAAAAACAGGGCGGGCAACGCAAGGAATTCGACTCATTCGGTTAAATGAAAATGATCAAATAGGGGATGTAGCTCGAATCGTCAAGGAAAACAATTAGTGATTTTCAGTAACGGATAATTAGTTTCATATTCAAATAGTTCGAACTGATATTGGGAAGGTACATCATGGAATCTGCAACCAGTGAGAACGAGAAGCGACTATTAGCAACTATTGTTCAAGAACGATTAATTGGTAATAAAGATGTTATCCGATATAAGGAGCTTTTAGAAAAGAAAATCCCAACTTTTCTAAAAAATTATCTTCATAATTGCGTTCAAAAATTTATTCATATAGAAGAGCCTATTCAATTAAATAATTCTAAACGCTTTGATTTTGGATATAATAAAATAATAGAATTAAAAAGTGCTTTTCTTAAAGCTCTTGAAGAAGCAACATTATTTACCAGAGATGAATTATCGGAGATTATCGGTCGAACAATTAGGTTACAATTTGATCTTCTTGTAAAACCAGATACCACATTAATAAAAATTTTTTATAAAAATAAAGCCGATAGAATTCAAACTGAGATACTTCAAATTTTAGAAGGGCTCGAAGATAAGCGCATTTTAATTCGAACACTTATAAAAAAAATTCGGGATTTTGATCAATATCATATTGTAGAGGAAGACTTTAAAAATATTCTAAACAAGACAAAAAAAGAAGTTTATCAAGAAAATTTTATTAAGTCTTTTATATCTGATGTTTCTGCTTTCACGGATTTCTTAAGTATGATTCATGGATATGAAAACAAGAAAATTGATATTAAATTCTTGAAGTTACTACTAAAGGAGAGAAATTTCGGACGATACATTGCTGCTTTTGATCTTTATCAAGATATTAATATAGATATTGATAAGATTGATTTGATTTTAACAAATTTTTTGAATAACAAACGAGAAGAAGATTTAGAATTAGAGATGGATGAAATCGAAAATATTATGATGGTTTCAATGTCTGAGAAACAAAATGAAAAATCAGATGAAAAATGGTATAATTTAAATAAGAATGAAATTGACCAAAAGAAGATAACTAATATCTGGAAAGATCCTCTGGACATGGTCATCTCAAGAAGTAAAATAGAAAGACAACCAGTCGGTCCACTTACATCGCTAAGAAGATTAATTGATGAAAGGGATAAAAAATTCATCAAGAAGAGAGTTTTTAATAATGATAGTTATGCTTATAATGAATTCATCAGACAACTGGAATTAGTTGATAACTGGAAAGAAGCAAAAAAAATTATTGATAACGAATTAATTGTGCGATCTGTTGAACCATTTTCTAGAGAAGCATTGCGGTTGGGAGACCTAGTCTTTAATCGTTATTTTCCAAAAAAACAATAATATTAAATTTTGAGGGATTATCAAATGGAAATAAAAAATGATCAGTTTTACAGTCAATTTGGGGCAATAGCTATCATTATTTTTGGGATATGTTTTTCTATTTCATTTGCATTTAGCATTAATAAAAAAGAAAATCAGACTAAGAAGGGCCTGGTAACATACACTCAAGGTCGTGTTAAGAGAAAGGAAATAAACAAAGAAGAATGGAAAAATGCTGCAAAAGATACCACTATCTTAACTGGGGATAGAGTTAGAACTTATCAAAGATCAAGAGCTGAATTAGAACTATTAGAACTTGATATCATTCGAATGGCTCCAGAAACAATAATTGATATTGTAAAATTGTACGAAGAAACAAAATCTAAAATTAAGGAAACAGAAATTTCTTTGGAGAAGGGTGATATTTGGGCAAATATTAACAAGAAGAAGGATAATGCAAAATTCGATATTTCCGCACCAGTGGCGGTCGCTGCTATTACTGGTACGGTTTTAAGGATGGGAGTATCTGTTGATTCTACAACTGAATTAAAAGTCTATAAAGGAGAAGTTCATATTACTAATGCTCCAGAAAAAACAGATTTGACTCCCAAAACAATTAAAGTTCATGAGGTTCCAGGTCCCTATGAGGTTCCCGGTCCACATGAAGTCACCATGGAACAATGGATATATATTGTTCGAAATATGCAAAAAATTGTTATTGATAAAAAGGGACAGGTGAAAGAAATTGGTGAATTTAGCAAAACAGATAAAGACGAAAAGTCGGATTGGGTAAAATGGAATTTAAAACGTGATTTAAGGTGATTTTTTTAGATGTTGATTACACAGTTATGAATTTAGCTAAAAATCAAAACCAGCGGAAAAATAAAATACATTTCTTCCCTTGCTGCTTTGACCCCATGCAAAGGAAATGGGTCCAATAGGCGTTTGAAATGCAATAGAACTTCCAATTCCATGAATAAAATCTTTTAATTTTATATCTAAATGATTTTCCCAGGTTGCTCCTATATCATATCGAAAACTGCAATGAACATAGATCGGAAATATGAAAGGAAAGGAATATCGGTATTCCAAACTTGAAACAATAATATGCCTTCCAATTTTTTCGTTTTCTCTCAGCCCATAAAATGAGGATTGCCCTCCTAACCTATATTGCTCACAAAAAGGAGTTGTTAAATCTGAAGTCCCCCAAATTATTTTGGGATGAATTGTATTTCGTCCCAAAAAAGTTTCATATAATTCAAGGGAATTAAACAGCTTATTGAATGAAGTTTGGCTGTTCAGAATTTTTGCAGAAGACATTTTATAAAAGAATAGATAGTATTTTCCAGTTAAAGGAAAGGGAAAACGATCTTGAGTATCAACAACGGATTGAAGGGCAATTGTTTTTAACTCATATTTTTCTGTGGGATAACCATAGCCGCATACTTTTTGTAATTGAATGGAGTTCAAAGCTGCAATTATAGAAAAAACACCCAATCGTTTTATTTGTTGACCTAGTGAAAATGAAAAGCCGGCCTCCTTTTGTAAATATTCTCCTATCTGGCTTCCATCTAAATAAGTGAAATTTTTTGTTTGTTGATGAAACAAATCAAAAGTAGTTGTCTTAAAACTTTTAAATATTCTATCCGCCCTGAACTTAAACTTAAAAATTTGATCTCTTACTCCATATTGACCATGCAAAATAATTTGATTCCCGGATCCTAAGAAATTTTCATCTACCAATTCAACCATCCCTTTACTTTTTCTCTCTAAATCATATCGATAGCTTAGTCGGAAAAGGTTAAAAGCTTTTTCCTGCACTTTAATCTTTAAATGAGCCTGATGTTTATTACTGGAGATTTCAAGTGAAACTGTTTCATATAAGTTTGTGCTATGAATATTATTGATTCCTTCGTCGGCTTTATTTAAGTTGAAGATATCTCCAGCTTTTAATGGAAATTCTCTCAGAATAACATAATCCTTAGTACGCTTATTTCCTGTAATAGTAATGGATGAAATTATGCCCTCATCGATTCTTATTATCAATGTATCCTTAGTTAGCTTGATTTCGGAAACATTAACTAATGCGTTGCCATTTTTTTTATAAAGACTTATAAGTCGGGCGATATCTTCTTTTGACTGATAATAATTTATTGGTTCTCCTAATTTGCTTTTTATTTGAGCCTTAAGTGTGGAGTCAGAAAATATGGTATTCCCTTCAAAAATAATTGTATTAAGAATTGGATTAGAATCCAAATAATATTCAATCGCTAATAAACTATCTCTCAGAATACAGGTGGCTTTTACATCATAAAAATTTCCCGTTTCATAAATATTGCTCATTGATAAATAAACGTCTCGATAGGATGCACTTTTATGAATTCTGCTGTAAACAATATCTGAAGCGAAATTTTCCAAAAAAGCCTTATTCCCTAAGATATTTAAAGATTTAACAGTATATTTTTTTGTGGATAAAATTTTCTTATTTTTAAGTTGAATGAGTTCATTTATTTGATCAACATAATTGTTTGCTTGTTGCTTTCCAGCCGTAATAATTTCGTCAGCCTGTTCAAAACTATCTGACTTGTAATTATTTAAATCAACTTCTATTAAAATATCTGCTCTTTCCCGTTGTTCAGCATTTTTCTCTCGCTGCATTATAGTTGTTACTTGATCTGCAATTTGCCAGGGAGCAGATAATTTATCTTCCTGCCTTAACTTAGAAACCGTGTCGATCCCAATTACTAAGTCTATGTTAAAGCCTTTTACTTCATCTACCGGGATATTATTAATAAGCCCTCCATCTACCAGCAGCATTGTATCTTTTACAACCGGGGCAAATAGCAAAGGCACAGCCGAAGAAGCTTTCATTGCTTCTGCCAAATTTCCTTGTTCAATAAGAATTTTGTGTCCAGTAATTAAATCACATGCAAGGGCACGAAAAGGAATTTTTAGTTGATCAAAGTTAGAACTTATTTGATAATCAGTTCTTAAAGTAAGATTTGTTAAAATAGATGTTAATTTTTGACCAGGAGTAATTGCATTAGGAATCGCTGGCCTTAGACCCTCAAAACGAATTTGCAATATTGATCTCCCACGTTCTTGTTTTTGACCAACAAACAAACTGGTTCTTGGGGGCTTATCGACCAATATTTGATTCCAATCAATACTTTTGGAAATTTCTTGAATTTGTTTTGGTGAATAACCGACCGCATAAAGTCCACCGACAATGCTTCCTATGCTTACACCGACAATAATGTCGATCGGGATATTATGTTCTTCCAATGTCTGTAGAACGCCAATTTGTGCAAAACCTCGTGCACCGCCACCACTTAACGCTAAACCAATACGGGATCTTTTAATATGTTTGTAAGGAATGAAACATAATGGAGGAGAATCAATTTTACCATATTCTAAGGAAAGAGTATCTATTTTTATCGGTTGGCTAATTAAATAGCAATTGGTAAAAAGAAAAATAAGTCCAACAAAAAAATATATTAAGTACCGATTTTTCATTTTCCTATATTAAATGCTCAATTATAGACAATTTAAAAAAGTTTAACTAAATAAGCAAAATAAAGTTCAAAATGTATATTATTATTAAAAATGAAATTGACTTTCATAAATTAATTTTGTATATTTGCGATAAATTAAACTTCATACTGTAAAAAATTTGAAAATCAATAATCGTAATAAAATAGCTATTCTTGTTAGCCTTTTTACGGCTTTAACAGCAATAGGTGCTTACATAAAAATTCCATTGCCGCATATTCCGATTACATTACAAACCTTTTTTGTTATTTTGAGCGGGAATTTGTTGGGTTTTAAGTATGGATCAATCAGTCAAGTTTTGTATTTAGTATTAGGACTCATAGGAATTCCAATTTTTGCCTATGGTGGAGGCCCTGGCTATATCTTTCAGCCCTCTTTTGGTTATTTATTGGGCTATCCGATATGTGCTTTTACCATTGGAATTATTCTCAAAATTATTTTGTCTAAAGTTGAAATTAAGAAAATTTCAAAGAGCAGATTTTTTTTAATCTTTTTAATATCTGATATTTTTGGTATATCTACTATTTTTATATTTGGCTTAGGTTTTCTTTATATTAATATACGAGGCGGTTTATATTTAAACATTGAGCAGACATTTTCTACTGGTTTAAATTGGATCGAAGCTCTTAAAACAGCTTTATTTTTATTTATTCCTATTGATCTGATAAAAGCATTTTTGGCTGTTTGGGTAACTATTACATTAAAAAAAATTAATATTTTTTGTTTTAATTGAGTTACAAGAATTTATAAACAATATGGTACCTCGTAAGTGAAATCATTGATCGCTTTATCTTGTTGCTCTTAAAAAGAAATAAAGCTCTGTAAGACTATAATAGCTTAAAACTTAAGATATCACTTTAATGAAAGGTAATATGATGAACCGTTATGTCATCGGAGTCGATGGTGGCGGAACTAAGACTGAATTGGTTTTACTCGATTGTTCCGGAAATGTAATTGGTGAAGCAAAAGCAGGGTGCACTAACTATCAAGTTATTGGTGGGAATAAATTAAAAGATGAGATACTTAAAAGCCTTTCATCTCTAATTGCCAGTACGAATGTATCTATTAACAGAATCAGTTTTGTTTTTTTAGGTTTAGCTGGAGCTGGAAGAGAAAGTGACCGAAAAGAAATTGCTGCCCTATTTAATGATACAGAATTTGCCAGCAAAATTATTGTTGATAGCGATGCTATTATCGCACTTGCCGGTGCTTTTGGTACAGCGCCTGGGATTATTATTATAGCTGGAACCGGAGCGATCTGTTTTGGTAAGAATAGTAGAGGTGAGATTTTTCGTTCTGGAGGTTGGGGATATTTATTGGGTGATGAAGGCAGCGGTTTTTTCATTGGACGTAAAGCAATTATTGCTGCCTTAAAAGATTTCGATGGAAGAGGCGAAAAAATGAAATTGAGAACTGAATTAGAGCGACATTTTAATTTAAGTTCTATCGATCAAATTATTCCGCCCATTTATCAAAATAAAGTTAATCGTGTTGCAATTGCTGATTTAGCACCAATCGTATTCGCACAAGCAAACCAGGGAGATCATATTGCCGAAGAAATTATTCGTCGAACGGGTCGAGAATTAGGTATTCTTGCTAAGGCAGTTTCTCAACAATTAAATTTTAATAATGAAGAAATAAAAGTCGCTTTGATTGGTAGTATTTTCAAACAAAAAGATATGTTGCTTAATGAGATTTCCAAAGAGTTATATGAAATATCCTGGAATATAGAAATTTGTGAGCCTATGTTCACGCCCCAATATGGTGCAGCATTGATGGCGCTGCAAAAGTCAGGGATTGAAATTAATGAAGCATTTTTAAAAAATCTTCAATCTATTACCAATCAAAGCTAAGAATTGTCAACAATGCATCCATTTGTTAAACTTATAAGAAAAAGGGAAAAACTCGTTGTTGGATTAATTTCTGGCACATCGATGGATGGTATCGATGCAGCACTGGTTCAAATCCGAAATCATGGCAAAGATACAGAAGTAAACCTGATAAATTTTTACACATTTTCTTTTCCTCATCAACTTAAGAAAGAATTATTAAGAATTTCCGAACCTGGATGCGGTACAGTTGACCAAATTTGTCGTTTGAACTTTGTTATAGGAGAATATTTTGCTGATGCTGTTTTTGATATTTGCAATTTAGCAAAGTTAAATGATTCTAAAGTTGATTTAATCGGTTCACATGGACAGACGATTCATCATCTTCCTGATAGAAAAAAATGTTTTAATAAATCAATACGATCAACCTTTCAGATTGGTGAACCAGCAGTTATCGCTAATCGAACCGGTGTAATCACCGTAGCGAATTTTCGTAGTGCTGATATAGCGCTTAATGGACAGGGTGCTCCTTTGATACCTTATTTTGATTACCTCATGTTTAATTCAGAAAAATTTAACAGAGTACTTTTAAACATAGGTGGTATTGCAAATATAACAATTCTACCAAAGAATAGCTCAATAAATGAGGTGTTAGCTTATGATACTGGACCAGGGAATATGGTTATAAATGCATTGATGAGAAAATTTTATCACAGTGCTTATGATAAAGACGGTCGAATAGCGATGAGTGGTGAAATTTCCGAACAGATGTTATTAAAGCTGTTACAACACCCATTTTTCAATAAACCGATACCGAAATCAACTGGCAGGGAGGAATTTGGAGATTTATTTATCAAACAGATATTAGAACTGAACGAGGAATTAAAATTAAAACCAGAGGACATAATAGCAACCGTTACAGAATTAACTACATATTCTATAACTGAAGCTTTAAAATTTTCTCATTTACCAATTGAACAGGTAGATCAGTTGATAGTAAGTGGAGGTGGAATTCATAATGCGTCAATATTGAAGTCTTTAAAAAATAATTTTTCGGGTAGTGATATTTTGACATCGGACTATTTTAATGTTCCTGGCGACGCAAAAGAGGCGATGTGCTTTGCTGTTTTAGCCAATGAAGCAATTTCCGCTACTCCTGCTAATTTACCATCAGTTACAGGGGCTAAGAGCCCCACGATATTAGGAACAATTTGTATGGTCGGAGGTTGTTAAGTTTGGTAATGAACTCTGAAAAAAGTGAGCGACTTGTATCACCCTATACAAAATTAGGGTGTATTTACGATGAAGTTATGTCTCATGTAGATTATCAACATTGGGCGAAATATATCCAAAAGATCATAAGAAAATGGCATCCACAAACGAAAAGGATTCTAGATATTTCCTGCGGAACTGCAAGTTTATTACTAATGTTAGATTCAAAAAAATATGAACTTTTTGGTTTCGATTTATCTTATGATATGTTAAAAGTAGCTCAACAGAAATTTGACACCTCGAAGTTTCCAATATCACTCTGGCAGGGTAATATGATTTCATTTCGGCTAAGGCATAGTGTTGACATCGTCATTTGCCTTTATGATAGTATTAATTATCTCCTCAATTTAGTTGAATGGAAAAAGTTGTTCGATTGTGTTTATGATGTATTATGTGATAGTGGATTATTTATTTTCGATATTTGCACAGAAAAAAATTCTAAAAAACATTTCAACAATTACTTCGAAAAAAAAAGTGGTGATTATTATCAATATATTAGGGAAAGTTCCTACAACAAAAAAGATAAAATTCATCGCAATCGGTTCGTTATCTATTTTGATTCAGAGAAAGAATGTTTTGTGGAACTTCATCGACAACAGATATATTTATTTAGAGAAGTGGAAAATTTTATAGCAACAACGAATTTTAAACTTTTGAATGCGTTTGACGGTTTCACGTTCAACCGTGGGAATGAAAATTCTTTAAGAATTCATTTTGTATTAAAGAAATGAGAGATGATTCAATTATCTAATATCGTAGCCAAGTATCCGGGAGGTGAAGGACTGGATCTTGTAAATTTAACAGTAGACCATGGTGAATTTGTTTATCTTGTAGGTCCTAGTGGCGCGGGCAAAAGTAGCGTTTTAAGGGTTATTTATTTTGATATTTTTCCTCAATCCGGTCATGTCATAGTCAATGGATTTAACTCGTTAACACTTAAAAAGAAACATATTCCTTTCCTTCGTCGTAAGCTTGGAATTATCTTTCAAGATTTTAAATTACTTCCTGACCGAAGTGTTTTTGATAATATAGCCTTTACACTGCAAGTAACCAATACTCGAATGCGTGATATCAAACGTAAAGTCCTAAGGGTATTAGCAGAGGTTGGATTAAGTCATAAACGGAGTAAAATGCCATTTCAATTATCTGGAGGTGAGCAGCAACGGGTTGCAATTGCAAGAGCTCTGGTTAACGAACCAATTGTATTACTTGCAGATGAACCCACCGGAAATTTAGACCCAGTATCTGCTGAAGATATAATGCAATTATTAGAAAGAATTAATGATAAAGGGACGGCAATTTTAATGGCTACCCATGATTATCGACTGGTGCGTAATAGCCGTCGCAAAATTGTTAAAATTGAAAATGGGAAAACGTTATAATTGAACACCGGCTACATATATTCGATGGCTGAGGGATTCAAAGGATTGTGTCGAGCCAAGTTTTCAGCCTTCGTTGCTATTTCAACAATATTTTTTTCGCTGATTTTAATTGGTTCATTTATAATTTTTATTTTTAATATTCAGCAATTAATTAATCAGATTCAATCGAGAATGGAATTGGAAATTTTTTTTGATAATTCTTATACAATGGAGCAAATTGAAAAATTACATCAACAACTAATAAATACAGAAGGGATTGAAAGCGCTTATTACGTATCAAAGGAAGAGGCGGCAAATATTTTTATAAAACAATTTGGTCAGGATATTTTTGAAATTCTAAATGAGAATCCATTACCTCCTTCTTTTCAAGTTAGGTTGAAGCCCAATTTTAGAACTTCAATCAAAGCTAAGAATCTATCAGATAAAATCTCAAAACTTGAAGGTGTAGATGAAGTGCTTTACCGGCAGGATTTATTACTCCTTCTTGAAAGATATATTCGTATTTTTATAATTATTATATTAAGTATTGGATTATTATTAGCTGTAGGTTCGATTTTTCTTGTTTCAAATACCATTAAATTAATAATTTTTTCCCGGAGTAAAATTATTGAAATTATGAAATTGGTTGGTGCTACACGACGATTTATTCGACAACCGTTCTTAGTGGAAGGTGTTATTCAAGGAGCTATCGGTGGTTCCTTAGCAGCTTTAATTTTTTATATAGCATTTCGAATTATCAAGATAGAAATACCTGGTTTGATATTTTTTTATCAAAATAATTATTTAATTTTAACATTTTTAGGGATAATTTTTGGTCTAATCGGTAGTCTTTTGGCTTTAAGAAAATTTTTGAAATATTGATGACGTTGCTGAAAAAGGTGAATATCAGGATCATAACTGCAATATATAGCCATTGTTATATTAACACCATATATTGATATTAAGCATCGAAAAAGATGACAAATCAACGGGATCATTAATGTAATAACAATTGTAACTTTATTGTTTTAATTCATAAAGAAATTTTACTTGACAAAAGAGTTAAAAATTATTATCTTAAAATTGTCTCAAAATAATATCTTGTTTAATTTCTTAAGAATTATTTCTTGAATTGATTTTTAGGTTTAGGTGACATGAGTGAACCTATACTTACACAACGTGAGAGTTTTCTTTTAAAATCGTTGATTAGAAATTTTGTTGATTTTGCAACCCCAATTGGTTCCAGATTTTTATCTAAAGCGAATAACAATCAACTGAGCGCAGCTACAATTCGAAATATTATGATGGATTTAGAAGAAAAAGGATTAGTGGCTCAACCTCACATATCAGCGGGGCGCGTTCCAACAGATTTGGGTTATCGCTATTATGTGAATGACCTAATGATGATTGAAAAATTATCAAAATCTGAGAGAGAAAAAATAGATCAAGATTTACAAGATGTTTCCACTAAAGATGTTGAAATAGTAATAGAAAAGTCTTGTGAAGTGTTGTCAGAAATTTCAAACCAGTTGGGTGTTGTTCTTTCACCAAGATTTTATCAGGGCAAATTTGAAAAAATGGAGTTAATTAGCATTAGCGAAAATAAATTGTTAGTTATTATTACAATCAAATTAGGTCTTGTAAAAACCATCATAATGGAAATAAAATCAGAAATTTCTAAAAATAAACTAGAAGAAACGACACAAATTTTAAATGAACGTTTATCGGGCTTGACTTTGAAACAGATTCTTGATTCATTTGAACTTAGGATGTCCGATATAACTTATGGAGATGAAAATTTAATTGATCAAATATCAGAATCAGTTGACAAAATATTTTCAATTGAAAATGAGCATGTCCACATTAGGGGAGCGCAAAATATATTATCACATCCCGAATTTTCCAGACAGGAACGATTAAGCAAAATCTTGGAATTAATTGATAATCAAAATATCTTGATACATATTATTAATAGTTCAATAAAAAATGATGAAAAAATTTCTATCAGCATTGGTCAAGAAAATCAAGAACAATTAGTTAATAATTGTAGTTTAATAACAACTACTTATAAAATTGGTGACGTTACCGGTACTTTGGGTGTGATTGGTCCAACAAGAATGAAATATGAAAAAGTAACCGGTTTAGTTGATTATCTCGCAAAAGAGATTAGTAATGTGTTTACCAAACAGAACAAAATTTTGTAAAGAATAAGGATTTCGTTTGATGAAAGGAGTTCAAGACATCAAAGTAAAACAAGAGAAAAAAGCAGAGCGTGCTAAACCCTCTGCAAAAAGAAAAACAAGCAGTGCAAACAAAATAAAAGAACTAAAAAATGAAATAAAAAAGTTAACACAAGAAATCAATGATCTCAAAGATAGATATTTGAGAACTGCTGCTGAATTTGATAATTATAAGAAAAGAAAAGATAAAGAAATTATCAATATAATAGAGAGAGCAAATGAACATTTTTTTGTAGAACTTCTTCCGATAATTGATGATTTTGAAAGGTCTTTAAATTCTGATACAAAAATAAAAAGTTATAAATCTTTAAAACAAGGAATTGATTTGATATACCAAAAATTAATAGCTGTTCTTAAAAAGCAAGGCGTTGAAAGAATAGAAGCAGTAGGTCAACCATTTGATCCTGAGCTACATGAGGCAGTTATGCAAATTGAGGATAAGGATAACCCATCAAATATCATAATTGATGAAGCATTAAAAGGATATCGCTTGAAAAATAAAGTATTAAGGTATTCTCAAGTTGTTGTAAATAAATGATGGTATTATTGATTTATTTATTTTTAAATTAATTGAGTATATGATTTGATTTTATTGAAATGAAATAGGGAAATAAATAAGTAAGTGATGGTGAAAGATTATTATGAAATCTTAGGTATTACACGGAATGCAGATCCCAATGAGATAAAAAAAGCATATCGAAAGTTAGCAATGCAATATCACCCGGATAAAAATCCCGGTGATAAACATGCAGAAGAAAAATTTAAAGAAGTTTCAGAGGCTTATGAAGTTTTAAAAGATCCAGCAAAACGACGTCGATATGATCAATTTGGTCATTCCGGTTTAAAAGGCGGATTTGATACTTTTGGTGGGTTTGAATTTGATTTGAGTGACGCCCTTAGAACCTTTATGTCCGAAGGTTTTGGTTTTGGTGATTTTTTTGGAACATCAACTCGAAGTCGTTCCCAAAGATCTAAAATTAGAGGCAACGATTTACAGATACATCTTACTCTGACCTTGGAGGAGATTGCTGCTGGCGTAACAAAAAAAATAAAACTAAAACGTTATATAAAATGTCAAACTTGTAATGGTAGCGGAATAAAGACAGGAAGTTCTGCGGCGGTTTGTTCATTGTGCCATGGTACTGGAGAGATTCGTCAAGCCTCTCGAACGATATTCGGTCAATTTATTAATGTTACCACATGTTCAGAATGTAATGGAGAAGGGAAAATTATTAAGGATCCCTGCAATACCTGCAATGGAGAGGGGCGGGTAAAAGGGGAAAGCACTATATCGGTTAATATTCCTGCTGGTGTCGCAACAGGCAATTATATCAGTCTGCGAGGTGAAGGCAATATCGGACCCAAAGGTGGTCCCCCAGGAGATGCAATAATTATCATAGAAGAAAAGGAACACCCTCATTTTGAGCGACATGGCGATGATATTTTATATGATCTATATTTGAGTTTTAGCCAGGTGGCGCTTGGCGATCATGTAGAAGTTCCCACACTGAATGGAAAAGCAAGTTTGTCTATCGCGTCGGGCACACAGTCTGGTAAGATTTTACGGATGAAAGGAAAAGGAATTTCTCACTTAAATCATCATGGCAAAGGAGATCAATTGGTGAGGATTTTTGTATGGACACCGACAAAATTGTCGGAAAAAGAAAAAAAATTATTTTACGAACTGGCTGAATGTGATGCAATTAAACCTCCTGCCGGTGATAAAAGTTTCTTTCGAAAGGTGAAGGAAGCACTTTTTGAATGAGAGATTTTTTTACAAAACAAGAAAAATATTTCATTAGCTTTTTATTATTTGGTCTAATTGTTGGATCTGGTATTGAACTTTATGAATCACATTTCAAAGCGGGCTTTCATCCTTCTGATAAAGAACATCTAGAAAAAATCGAACAACAAATTAAGGAAAAGGCTGCTTTGATCGATTCTTTGGTGGCTAGTGGAGCACAAACCTATCCTGACAGGTATTTCAGTTTAGGTACAAATAAGAAAGAATCAATTGGGAATGCTTCTGGAGTACTAATTCAACAAAAGCTACTCTTAGATATAAATACTGCTACTGCGGAAGAATTAGTACAGTTGCCTTATGTGGGTCCAGTGTTAGCAAATAGAATTATTGAACATCGGAATGTTCATGGACCATTTGAAAAAATTGAACAGATCATTAAAGTAAAAGGAATAGGCGAAAAGAAATTTAATTCGATAAAACCATACATCTATATTAAATCAGAATAAAAATGATTTAACCTTTTTATTCTAATAGATCAGTAGTCATAATATCAAGGAGGGAAGATGGCAAAAGCAAAAGGTTCTATTATTTTGGAGTTTCTAATTGTTATTCTAGTAATTGCTCTCTTATTTACAATTCTATACCCTAAAAAGATCTGGGAACAAGAAGAAAACAATACTCAATCCTGTCGTGGTAATATGGATCGAATTTTTAAGATCGAATTAATTTTCCAAAAACATCACAATAATTATACTGATAGTTTTGATCAATTGATTTCTTTCATTAAGGATGATACTACAAAAGAGCATATCCGGGAATATTTTTTGGCTGATACCGCATTAGCAGAAACGCTAACTGATTTTCTAACCGAATCGGACTCAGTAGCCGATCTGATTATTAGAAACTTATGGGCTGATACCTTGATGTATTCCATCATTGAAGCAATCAATTATGATTCAAACTTAGCCAGTGTGATCCTCAACCGTCTTGAAGAAACACCATTAGGTGATAGTGTATTAGCTAAAAGGGCTACTGATAGTGATGACGTTTTTATTTTAAAGGAATTAAATAGTGAGGTTTCTGCTCTCGAAATTTATGAGCCAATCAAGGATGATGATTCACTGTCGCTTGTTTTTAATCGCATGATGCCAGAAGTCTCAATTGGCTCAATACTTGACACATTATACACTTTAAATAAAAAATGGGCAAATAAAGTTGATAGTGCTGTTTTTAATACTTTAGATAAAATCAGAGTCTGTCCTACAGTAAATAGAGAATATCTCATAACAGTAATTGATACTTCTGTTATTAAATATGTAAATATCGCATGTCCCATTGATTCGACAGATATTGAAATGACTAAAGCAGATTTTATCAAGTATAATTTAGGACACCAACGAATACAAAATCATGGTAAAATCGAAACAGGTGAAAAAAGCTGGACACGTTAATAGTTATTATCAAATAAAAGAGATTTTAAATTACAATGTGCTGCTAATTGGGAATTGAGTAATGAACAATATTTCAGTTAATAGTCAATTGGGTATATATTTGAAGGAGAACAATGTTAAATTAATTGAAGTTGAAAGTTCTTCTACTCAGCAATTTCGTATCAACAAAATAATCCAGAGCAAATTAGATACTCCTTTGAATATTAATACAATATACAATGATGATAGACTGACTGAAATTGGAAATCAATTACAGCAGATCATTAGAAGAAATAATTTAAATATCGAGAATGCAATATTTGCTCTGGAAAGTCAACTAACGTTGGTAAAGAAAATTCCTTATGATGAAGAACTTTCTGAAAACGATATGATCGATCAGGTGGATTGGGAAGTTAAAGAATTTTCTTATTCACCTGAAGATGAATATATTGTAGATTTTCACAAATTACAGCCAACGGGTAGACGTCAAATAAATGAGATACTTGTAGTGGCAGTTCGAGAAAAAATAATCCATCATTTGAAAAAGCTATTCTCTGCCGGAAAGATAAGAGTTAAGGTGATAGATTTAGATGTTTTTGCCGCTAAACGAGCGATTGAAATCAATTATGATTTGAGAGTTGGGGACACCATTGCATTAGTTGAAGTTAATCCAGGGAGATTATTATTTACAATCATTGAAGATAAAGAGTTTTGTGTTTCACAGGAGATATCGGTAGATAAATTAGGTTTGGATGTTTATTCACTGGAATCATCAGACGAAGAGGAAATCGCGAAATTTATATCAAAGGAATTGCGCAGAATTATTCTTGATCATAAGTTGGGTGAAAATATTGAGGGCTTAAACCGAATATTTCTTTATGGTGATATGGTTAAGGATGATATCCTTGAAAGTCTTCAAAATAATTACAATGTTCGAATTGATCGAGCAAATCCATTTCGAAGATTGTTATTTGCTCCCAATGTAAGTGTCGATGAGAATATTTGGTCGCGCCCAGAAACATTTACTGTGTGTGTTGGTTCTGCATTACGATCTAATTAATTTTAAAGTTAAGTTTAATAATTACATATAATTTTAATCCATTCTTTATTTGATTTAAATGAGAGGAGAGGGTCATGGTTGACATAAATCTCATTGGAGATGACCAGACTCAGTTTGAGGGGGAGCATGATGAAAAAGATTTTAAAGAAAGTTATGATTCAGAAGCGAGGGAGTCCACTCAAGAGAGTTATATGAGTGGGGGGCATATTGATGATTCTGACTATGCTAATGTGATGAGGCGAGGTGGTGGATCAAAAAAAATAATTTACATCTTAATCGCTTGCAGTATCATATTAATAGCAGTTGTCGGCTATTTGTTGATTCAACCCGGCAAAAATAAACAAACATTTAGGGAAATATCACCAACTTTGATTGAAACTGAGCCAGCAGTAGATACTACCCAAACCTATTACGTAGAGCCTGAAACGAATGTTACACCGATTACTACCCTGGATCCGGCATTAAGAGAAAAGATTGTGAGATCATATCGTGGAATAAACACAGTTACTGATATTCTTAATACGATTCCATCTGAAATAAATTTCACCATGATTCAATACAGTGATGGTAAGTTTTTATTAGAGTTTTTAGCTAATAATGATGCTGATATTAACAGTACAAATAATCAATTACAACAGAATTTATATTCAGCAGACTTAAAATTATTATCGAAAGATAATCGAAACATTCAAAGAAGACAATTTCGTCAGGCTTTGGTGAATGGAAGTGTTGATGTCTATCAAGGCGGCACTGATGCAACAAATCTTCAAGAACCCTCTTATCTTAATTCCGCTGAGTTAAGGAATCAATTATCTGCTATATGTCAACAAACTAATTTAACGATTAAACAATTTGATGCGGGACTGGAAAGAACTGATGGTGAATTTATGATTTCACCTATAAAATTTAAGGCTGTTGGGCAAAAAAGAAGTATTTTAAGCTTTCTGCAACAACTTTTGAATGAAAATATTAATATCGGTTTTTCTAAAATTTCTCTTATTGCAAATGGTGTAGATTTAACTGATCCTAACATCACACTTGTGCTAAATATTACATTATATCGATTGATTTAGGTTGAGATTTAAAGGAAAGAGGAGATGAGGGTTATTTCAGGAAGGTGTAAGGGTCGGGTGTTGTTTAGCCCTCGAAGTGGTCTAATTCGTCCCACATCAGACAAAATAAAAGAATTTATATTCGATTATATTGATGAGAAAATTCAAGATGCTGTTGTTTTGGATCTTTTTAGTGGTACTGGAAATTTATCTATTGAGGCACTGAGTAGAGGTGCTCGTTTTTCTGTTTTAGTAGATAAATCGAAAGAAGCAATTCGATTAATTTATCGTAACTTAGAATTAACAAATTTATTGTCTCAATGTCAAATTGTCCATAAAGATGTACTAAGATATTTAAAAGCAGCAAATCAACATATAAACAAATTCAATTTCGTCTTTGCAGATCCACCTTATTCTGTTACCCTCTATCAAAATATTGTAGAGAATATTGGAAACAGTAATTTATTGAAAGATGGTGGATTCTTTATTTTAGAACATAGTTCGCGCCAAATTGTAGCGGATTATCATAAGTTACTTTATTTAAAAACAACAAGAAACTTTGGAGATTCTGCCGTTACTTTTTACCTTAAAAAAGGGAATTAATTTGCGAATTGGCATCTATCCAGGGACTTTTGATCCCATCACGAATGGACATATTGATATTATTGAGCGATCAATTCTGCTGTTTGATAAAGTTATCGTAGCAGTTACAACCAACCCGGTAAAATCTCCGCTATTTACTATAGATGAACGTATAGAAATGGTAACGAGCACAATCAAGATGATTGGTAGTAATGTAGAGGTAGATAGTTTTGCTGATTTATTAGTAAATTATGCATTGAAGAAGCAGGCAACGGCTATTATCAGAGGACTTCGAGCCACTTCAGATTTTGAATTTGAATTCCAGATGGCCCTTGTAAATAGAAAACTTTCAACTAAATTATTTACTGTATTTTTAATGCCAAATGAGAAATATACATATATCAATTCAACTATTGTCAAAGAAGTAGCAAGTTTCCATGGCGATGTGAGTTGTTTTGTTCCAAACGAGATAAATGAAAAATTAATCGAAAAATTCAAAAATGAGTGAATGATTTATTATTTTAAAATTAACGCATTTAATTAACAAACTAATAGACATTTTAATCTGGTTGTTGAGGCATGAAGATGGAAAATATTGGACTGAATAATGAGGTGGTAGCTGGAGGAAGAAAGTTTCATGTTCAAACTCAGTATATAGAACCGAATGAAAAAGTGGTATCTACTATTTTTGATAATGGTAAGGTGATTGTCACAAAATCTATTGAAGTCAAAAGTGCTGCACCAACCAGTGAGATAAAACAACAAGTCAACAAGTTGCATCAAGATATGATCGCGGATTTAGAACTAATCTTCTATATTTCAGAAAAAGTTCGTTCTATAAAACATTCTGCTTCCAATAATAAATTGGGACTTGTATTTTTAAAAAGAAATTTATATAATGAAGCTATTACAGAATTTAAAAGAGCGATAGAAATTGATCAAGATTTTGTTGAGGCATATAACAATCTCGGGTATGCTTACTTGAAACAAAAATCTTTTTTGCTGACCTTCATAATAATTTGGGTTATGCTTATTTCAAAGCAGATAAGTATGTAGAGGCAATACAGGAATTACAATCAGCATTAAATATAAATCAAAATTATATAGCAGCAATTATTAATCTATGTTTGGTATACTTAAAAACAATAGAGAAAAAAACTCAAAACTCAAATCTACCCTCTGTTCCCGAAAGAATGGAAAAAATAAAACAATCATTAATCAATATTAAG
>SMTZ1_10000678_pt1 | contig 36636 bp, 35 predicted proteins | sample DeeMarSWOR136_30_FD_25667 | JGI IMG/M metagenome (IMG submission 25667)
GTCATAATCTTACCTTTTCTATTTACTGTGACACTTGTCATATTTGCATCTTTAGTTATACCTTGTTCCCATACTAAATCAAGAAGGGTTGTTTTACCTTTTAGAGAATATGTATTGTTGTCCCCTTTTAATTTAAACTCTCCCATGAGAAATACCTTTTTGCTATTATACTTTTCAACGGTTACATCAATACGGGGGTCTTTAATATATTTTCTTAAACTAGTGGTTATCAGGCTGTCTATCTGAGATGTTGTCAGACCTTCAACTTTCAGGTCATCCAAAAAGGCATAAGATATCTTTCCGTCTTCCCTTATCAAGACGCTGCTAATGTTAGGGGTTGAGGCTTTCCAAAAGGTGACAGAGAGAACATCCCCTGGTCCCACAATATAACTTGAGGTACCGTTTATCTCTATGTAGGGCTTGTAGCCATTGTTTGAAGATTTACCCTTTTGGTCTCTCTCAGTTTTATTTGCAAGAATGTACTTTTCTAAAAGTTGATTATTAAAATTATTAATTGTTAAATGTTCAAATGAGACCTTTCTTATTAAATCCTTATCATTATGTCCATCAAAAAGGTTTTTTGCTAAGAAATACTTTTCTTCTGTCTTTTGGTTTAGAGGGAAGAGTTTAATTCCGTCTCCATGGCTTATTACTGCTAAATCAACCTGGTTATCACCATTAATATCAAAGGAGTTGATGCTGTACATTATGCTAAAAGAGGATATGAGTTCTGGTCCCTTATTCCAATAGTTGTTTTTTGTAGAAACCCATACTCGAATTCCCTGACTATCAAATGAGCCTGCTAATATATCTTTAATTCCATCACCGTTGATATCAGAATTGACAATACTCCAGAAACTCCCTGAATTTGTAGGAGTTGGATATTCTTTCCATCCTCCATATCCATTATTTAACCAAATCTTTATTCCATATAAAAAACTACCTGCAATAACATCATTCTTACCATCACTGTTTAGATCCGATATATTTACGCTTAAAAAATCACCATTCGTGGCAGGGGGTGGAGATAAGAAAGTCCAATCACCTTTTCCATCCCCTAAAAATATTTTTATGCCACCATAAGGACGAGAGTCAGCTGCAGCTATATCAAGGACCTTATCTCCATTGATATCCCCAATGTCAAAATCCTGAAATGGGTTATCAAATTTTAAACCTGATAGAATTAATTTAGAATTTTTTTCTTTTTGAAGCCATATTTTAATTCCACCTTTGAATCCACTCCTCTTCTTTTGCGTTGTTAAAAGCCCTGCGATATCTATGTTGCCATCATTATTGAAATCTCCTGCCTTTATTTTTAAATATATCTGATTATCAGCTACATCTTCAAGCAATCTCCACCCGTTCCTTCCTTGATTGAGAAAGACGTGGATGCCAGGATTCTTTTTCCCTCCGCTAAATATAATATCTTTCTTGCCGTCATTATTATAATCCGCTGAATCTAAGGCCAAAACTTCTCCCTTTGTTTTCAGTGTAACAGAAGAGCTCATTTTGGATCCACCCATCTTAATATCTATCTCTCCACTAGGGTATTTTGCCTCAGCTATATCTATCAGTCCGTCGTCATTAAAATCCGCGATGGTTAAACCTGTGTAATGGGTCTTTTCTATTAAAAATGAAGGGTTGTTCATTGCTGGGTGATAGGTCTGAGGAGTGCAGTTAGATGAGATTAGATAAATGGCAAAGATTATTAAAAATCTTTTTAATCTGTACATTTTTTCTTCTTAGATTGAAGATATCGTTTTTTTTAATATAGGATAAATCTTTGATATTTGTCAAGAAAAAAACTATATATTGTATAGTAAAGGCAATTCACTACTAAATATTGTGTTTTCAATCATTTTTCACGGGGTATCAGGACCTTGTAGAGGAACCTCAGGGATTCTTTTGGTATGAGAAAGGCCATTTGAAAGAGACGCAGAATATATAAAAGGGGTATTAAAAATAGTCTATAAAAACCAAAGACTTGAGAAAGAACTGCGGGTCTGGGAAAGAGAAGTTCAAAAAGATACTTTAACTTATGGGATTTTTTGGGGATTCCGTATATGAATAATAATTCACCATATCTTTCAATCTTTTCATTTTTTAAAAGGAAGTTTAAAGTCCTTTTTTCTAGATAACTCCATTTCATATTTTTATTAAATACAAAATCAGGAATAGGGCTGTTCATTTTTTTCTTCAAATACAAAAGGGAATAATAAAGAGGTCTGGTGAGATTGAATAATTCTGCCCTTTGCAATAATTTATCCCAGTTCAGATTATCCTTAGTTTGGTTGATAATTTCATTCATATCAACAAACCATATAAGCTGGGCATAGGAATGTTTCAGTGAATGAATGGAGAGGGTGAGAATATTATCGTAGGGGGAAAGGGATAAGACATTGGGATAATGGTTTTCTATGGATCTAGCATCTTTCCAAATTTCTTCATTCTTTATTTTTATAGCATATGCTCGAGACCTTATCCTTGATATATTGAAAAGATTTGTGTGTATATCTAAATTGATTGAATCTTTTAGATATCTATCAGGATAGAAGGGGAGGGGAGAGAAGCCATTTTTTTTTAGTATTTTACATATTTTTTCGTGGTGATTGCCTCTTATGAATATATCTATATCATCAAAATATCTTAGACCAATATCATTATAAATGGTTTTTAAAAAAGAAGCACCTCTTAGAAGAATTATGGGAATTTGGCTATCATTAAGACATCCTAAGAGGCTTTCTAATTCTTTTAAGATAATCATATTCTTGGCTAAATTTTGATAGTACATTCTCTCCAATTCTTTAAATTCTTTTAGGGGAGGCATTTCGATTTGAACCTTTTTTATATTTTTATAAAGAAGGCCAAAGAGGCCTTCAGCAAGAGATCTTTCGAAAAGGTATTTCCAGTTAAGATTTTTTAGATTTAATTCTTTTATCTTTTGTTTAGTATCGTTATCTAAATTTAATCTAGAGCAGAGAAGCAATAGACTGTTTTCTTGTGTCCAAGTCATAGGCTATTTTTATCCCCATATTTTTTTCATAGAAGAGAGCAATATCTCTCATAAATTTTTGACAATCTTGATAACCAAAGCCCTCTGTATAACCATGAATTAATGGTGGAATTCTACACATACCGCATATGGATTTATAATGACAATTGAAGCACTTTTTCGCTGGCCTCATTCTTTCATTTAGTTTGTTTAATGCCTTATCTAATTGTGAAGAATTTATACAGTTTTTTATGTTATATATGGGGAGGTCCATTTCGCAAACCACAATATCTCCATTTGCATTTATGTCAAAGCCATTTCCAGTAGCGCAACCAAAGTAAGCGCTTTCAAAGAATATATCTTTTTCTGAAATTTTTTTTAAATGAGACAATTCCCCAATAAATCTCCAATCATTTTCGATAAATTTTAGTTTCTTGTTTGAATAACGAGTAGTCTCAAAAGCAGCTTTTAAGTAATCCTTTAAGTTTAGCTTGATTTTATTAAAGTTTTTTATTTCCTTTCGAATTTCTTTTTTTGGTCCTATTGAAAGAGGCTGCACCTCTATGGGTATAACTCTATTATATTTTTTACCTATTTTGTTTATGAAGTCGTTAAATTTTATCATTCCTTTTAAATTTTTTTTATGGACTGTAACCTTAATAGAAGAATCAATTTTGCTTTTTATCAGGCTTTCAAAATTCAACAATACTTGGTTAAAATCTTTTCTTGTTAAGCAATGCTCTTCTCTTAATCCGTCCATGCTTACGGCTATCTGAAAAAATCCCCTATTCAATTTGAAGAGTTTATTTGAATAAATATCATCTGGTATATACAAACCATTACTTACTACAGATACAAAGCAATTCTTTTTGATTATATATTCAATCAATTTACTCACATCTTTTTTTAAAAAAATCTCTCCACCAGCAAGATGAAAAGAAAGATTATAATCTTTATATTTTTTTAAGAGGATATCTGTTAACTTAATCCAATCGTTAATCTCTAATTCTTTTTTTGATTTTCTGGTTCTGACATAGCAATAAGAACAGTTCATGTTACAATTTCTAGTTATCTCAAATCCTATACAGATATCTTTTGAAAAGTCTTTAATATTCATTTTAGATATAATTAGCAAATGTATGAAGTGACAGAAATTGTCTTTTTTAAGGCCTTTTCTAATGAATGGTATATATCTGGATATTTTCTACGTAGTTTTTTTGCTATCTGTAAAACTGATGTTTTTCCATTACACTGGTTTAGGATATATTGATCGATCTTTGTTGTGGCAGTGATCGAGTTTGACAATTTTCCCAGATTTAGTTTCAACTTTTATATCCCAATTCCATATAACATTTCCTTTCCACTTAGATAGGGAAACTTTTGATGTAATATAATCTCCTTTGTTTACCTTGGTCGGTTTATCAACAGGGAAAAAGGCTATATTCCAGCTTGGAGTCCTATCTGGAGAGGCTGTGGAGAGGGTGACTTTTTCTGAAAGTCTTGCCTCAAACCACCCTGCTAAACCGTAAAATATACCCTGTCTTGTTAGAGCAAATTCAGCTGTCTCATTAAAATAGCTTTGGCTTGCTTTATATAAATCAATGCTTTTTATTAATAGTGGTTTGGCAAGATGGTTTTTCTTTTCAATATATCTGTTATATTGATTGTTAATAGCCATTTTTCGAAGAGCACCAAATTTTATTCCAAAGTGATTTCTTTTCCAGAAATTAATATCTTCATAAATATCCTTTACATCAACAGGAACCAAAAACATCTGGATAGAGAAAGGTATGAGAACTCCACTTTTTTTTAGAAAGCGCTCTCTTGCGTCCGCCATATAATCTATTATGTCTTCTTCTAAGCCAAAGGAGCCGAAAATCTCTGAGATAATAACATCTACCTTTTCAGAAAGAGAAATGTCAGTTGAAACATTATTGATAAAGGTTATTTTGTCCTTTAGATTGTTTTCTTTAGCTAATTCTTTGGCAATCTCTATCACACTATCTACCTCAACAGCATAGACCCTTTTTGCACCAGCCATACATGCAAAGAATGATAATATTCCTGTGCCTGCACCCAAATCTAAAACCACATCTCCTGGTTTTACTGTCTCAAAGATTGCTCTTTTAAAGGTATTTGTTCTGTATCTATCAGAGAGCATCATTTTGTGATATTCAATCATATTAGTCATGGTTTAATAAACTGTTGATAAGTTTAATGCTGTTTTTTAAATTATTAGAAAATAGAGTATAACATTTGGCATTGCTAACTATTGAAACAAGCATATCCATTCCTTTATTATTAAAAGAAGAAAGATTAAAGGATTGCTTTGTCATTTCGAGGATAGTTTTAGATTTAGAGATTTCTTCCAGTCTCGATTTTTCTTTTGGATCGAAATTAATAAAGACAATGTAATTCACTTTTGTTTGATTTCCTAAACATTTTTTATGTAAATGTAGCGGATTGATATACCATGCCTTTTGATTATCGTATCTTAAAAAATAGTCCTTAAGATTAAAATCTGATTTTAGATTTTGAAAGAGTTGAAAAGAGCTTTCCTTTATACAAAGACTTCTTGGAAAGGGTTCGATCATTAAATTATCTGGGCTTACAAGAGAGACCTCATCGGTCAAATACTTAAATCCATCCAAAATAAGTCCAAGTATCAAGGTCGTTTTACCTTTGCCAGGGCCTGATGGAAACAAAAAACCTTTTTTGTTTTTTTCCACAGCTCCTGCATGTATCTGAAGAAAATTACTTAATGAAATTCCAGCATCATTGATGACCAGCCATTCCAAAAGAGGAATGATTTCAGAAACATTCATGGTTTTAAAGGCAATATCTTTTTTAGTAAATATTGTGTGGATTGGTTTTGGTTTCTTATTTCCATTATTTATAAATACTGTGTATATATTTTTTGGTTTAGTTATAGAAGAGGGGATAAAATAAGAATAAAGATTTTTGAATTCCCTTAAAATTATTTTTGAGTTGGATCTGATTAAGAAATCATAAGTTACAATTCTGAAACATTCTTCATATTTGAAGCGTTCGTTCAAAATAAGGTTATGAAAGGGGAGATTTTTTAGGCGAGGTTCTTTTCGAAGAGACAAAAACTTTACTCCATTAGTAGTTTTAGATTTTTAAGATTTTTAAGGGTCTTTTCAATATCTTTTAGTGCATTATCTAAGCTTGTATCATATTTTTTAATTAACTTTTTTGCGATATCTTTTGTACTCTGTTTACCATCACAGTAGTTCCATATCAGTGTGGCTGTTGGATTGAGGGTATGGACCATGCTGTTTTCTTGATCGTATATTATCCCTTCGCCATCTAATTCTCTGTATAAAAGGTTATCTCTTTTTTTTGGTCTGTTATTTTTCAATATCTTCAGTTATGAATTTAGATAAGTTTATATTACCAATGTCCTCGTCCAATTCCACGTCCTTGATACTCGCGTCCCCCATGCCAAATGCCACCAGGTTTACCTTTATCACGCCCACGCCCGCGTCCAGGAGGAGGAGTTATTCTTCCTCTTGCAACCCCTCTTGCTCTGCCTCTTGCTACTCCTGCTGCTACTCCTCTTCCTCTTGCAACCCCTTTCCCCCTGCCAGTTGCTTCTGCTTCTTCTACATTAATAATATTAAAGGTTTCAATAATAGGTGCTATATAAGGAAGAAGGGCAATACCAGATATAGTCTTTTTTATAAAATTCCTCTTGGATGGAGATTCTGGGTTTTTACTCTTTAGTGAATTTTTATTTTTGTTCTTCCTGTTTTTTACCATTGTTCTGTCCGCTCCCACGCCCGCGTCCAGGAGGAGGAGTTATTCTTCCTCTTGCAACCCCTCTTGCTCTGCCTCTTGCTACTCCTGCTGCTACTTCTCTTCCTCCACTAGTTGGTCCTGTTTCTGTACTTTCTGCAATAATATTAAAAGACTCAATAATGGGAACCGCATAAGGAAGAAGAACAATACCAGATATGGTCTTTTTTATAAAATTCCTCCTGGATGGAGATTCTGGGCTTTTAATCGTTCTTAAATTTTTATCTTTTCTATTTTTCACAATATATTTTTATAGAACTTTTTTGTTGAAACATTTGTTTTATATGTTAAAATAACTTTAATAAAATTAACATTTTCTTCTTGTTTTGTCAATGAATACGGGTTAGGTATTTATTGAAGAGAAGGAAAGTTAACCGATTAATTTAAAGAGAAAACTATATATAATGGATCAAAAGAGAAATTATGTAAGAGTAGATGATTATCTTCCTTTTGAATATACTTTATTAAAAAAAGATGAGTTTGAGAAGATTGAAAAGGATTACATTGCAAAAACAAAGGCTATCAATAAAATGATGGATACGTCAACAACGCCTGTACTTAGAGATATCATAGATAAAATAGAAGAGAAGGAAGTGGTTTCAGATATTGATTCTGTTTTAATGTCGATGCTGATTAATCTTGATAAAAAGCTTGATTTAATTATTGATCTTTTAGACCAAAAAGGAGAGAGGAAAAAAAGACTAAAAGAAAAGACAAAAAAAATTAGTTTAAGTGGTGGAGGAATAAAATTTTTAACAGATAATGAGTTTAAAAGAGGTGATATTTTAGAACTAAGAATAGACCTTCCTTTAATTCCTCCTGTGGCTATCCCTGCGTTAGGAGAAGTAGCCAGGAGTGAAAAAACTGGGGATAAAGAGGGAGGTTTTAAGACGGCTATAAAATTTAAAGTGATACACGAAGAAGATAGGGATAAGATTATTCATTATGTTTTTCAGAAACAAAGAGAGCTTTTAAGGGCCAAAAAGGAAGAACAGTCAGAAGAATAGTTTGCATTCTTCTTATTTATTCTTAATCATATTCAGAATCAGTTCTCAGTATTTCTCTGTTGCGTGCAAAAAGATATTCATAAATTTTTTCTTTTTTTTCTTCTTCTATTTCTTTAAATTCCAACTCACATATATATCGAGGAGAATTCTTCATTTTTGATTCTGTTACTTGACCAATAACAGCAGGGGTTCTTATCGTGACATTTTCCGGAATGGTAAAATTGATTTCATCGATTCTCATGCCTGTTTTTAATATATCTTTTCCAATGTCAGTAAGGAATAGAAGGCTTTTTGGACCTATTTTGTATACCTTTTCATAAACCATTGAGGATTTACCACTATTTATCAAAAAGGCCAAAGGTATTGGTTTTCTAAATGATGGTTCGATATAAAATCCATCTTTCTCTCTGTAATATATCATTTGGGTAGGACAGCTAATTTTAATACCCTTTATTCCCTCTTTTTCCTTTTTAATAAAAGAGCATTTAAAGTTATATTGAGTTTTTTCTAAATTGAAATATATATCTATTTCCTTTGATCTTTGAATAATATCGTTACCGTAAGAAGGGAACAAAGAATCTATCAATATCCATCCTTTTTTAGAAGAAGGGTTTATTCTTAGCATTGAACTTTTGAAATATTCTTTTTTCTGATCAATGGTTATCTTGATTGAAGTTTTTTGTTTAGAGAAATCTTTTAAGACAGACCATATCTGTTTTTCTTGGGAGAGGAGATTTGACTTTGTGCTTCTTTGAGGAGATTTTTTTATAAAGCTTAAGATTCCCATGATAAGTACCTTTAATTTTTACTATCTTCTGATTCTTCTTGAATTATCTTTTCAATTTGACCTTTTTTATATAATCTGATGAAGGCATCGACGATATCCGGATCAAACTGTGAACCCCTATTTTTTTCTAATTCTGATATAGCTTCCTTTGGATCCATACCTTTTCTATAAGGTCTATGAGAAGTCATGGCATCAAAGGAATCTGCCACAGCGATAATCCTTCCTCCTAACGGTATATCATTGCCTTTTAACTTGAAGGGATAACCGTTTCCATCATATCTTTCATGATGATAAAGGATATAGGATATGGCAGGGTCAAAGGAAGTCATCGATTTTAACATATTGCTGCCAATAACGGGGTGGGTTTTAATAATCTCGTACTCTTCGTCAGTGAGACGGCCAGGTTTATTTAAGATATGGTCAGGTACGCCTATCTTTCCAATGTCATGAAGGATTCCTCCAATCTCTATCTCATGAATTTTTTCTTCTTCCCATCCCATTTCTTCAGCTGTCGATTTCGCAAATTTTGTTACCCTTTCTATATGACCCCTGGTATATTGATCCCTAGCCTCAATTGCATTAGCCAAAACAATGATAAAATTTTTATACGATTCGCTAAGGGTTTCATAGAGGTTTGCTACTTCAATGGATGTTCCTAACTGTCCTGCAAGAGCGGTTAAAATTTGAAAATCTTCATTGTTAAACTGAGGTTCTCCTATTTTGTTATAAAGGGTTAATACACCAATGATATCTTTCTTACCTAAAAACGGGACACTAAGAACATTTTTTACATCGAATGGATGAATGTCTTTAAATTTATTGAACCTGATATCATTTTGATAATCTGCAACAAGCATGGGCTCTCCTCTCTTGGCCACCCAGCCGCTTACCCCTTCTCCAATTTTTATATTCATTTCTTCTAAAGAATTTTCTTCTAATCCCCTGCTTGCTTTGATGATAAGAGAATCACTCTCTTTATCTATAAATGAGATAAAGCTGTATTCACTACTTACAATCTTATTTGTTAATTCTAACACCAGAGAAAGAAGGTTATCTATTCCTATGACCGTACTCATTTCTCGGCTTGCTTGAGTAAGTATATTGAGTTCATTTATCTTTTTATTCATGTTTTCATAGAGCACAGTATTTTCTAATATTGCTGCTGCAGATTGTGACAAGAGAAAAAAGAAATTGAGATCTTCTTTTTCCAACACCTCAACTTCTGTGTTGGTACATCCAATAATAACTCCTATGGTTTTTTCTCTTACGATTAATGGAATAATGAGAAAAAAGTTTTTTAATTCTTTACATTCATCAGCGCTTGGAGTCATATTTGGTATCATTTTGGGATTTTTCTCTTCGATTATCCAATCGATGATTCCCTCTTCAAACATGTTTTTTATAGAACTTTCTACTTCAGGGGATAAATGAGAATTAATTCTTAGATCAAATTCATTATCGATTTTGTTTAATATATATATTCCATAAGATCGGAGTTCGACAATATCTTTAATCGTTTTTATAAACGTATCAAAAACATCTTCAATATTTTTATTAAGGCTCATTGCCTGGTTTAATTCAAAAAAGGCTTTTATTCTCTCTGGAGAATCGATAATATTAGATAGAGATTCTTCTGAACGAGGAATATCTTGAGTGCTGGTCTGTGCAGAGTTTTTTTTCATTCGTTTTTTCCCTTCTTTTCTTGTAGAACGCTTAAAAGGCCTTGAGTCTGTTCCATCTCTGATTTTAAATCGTATATAAATTTATCGATATAGCTATCATTTAAATCTGGTTTTTTTGACTTTAATAAACCCCAAACCTTATCATCTATTTTGGGAATATATCCATCGCCTCCTGCCATTCCTACTTGACCCATTCTGCAGAGGATATTTGCAAAGTATACCAAAGATACGATATCTCTATCTTTGCTTGAATTAAAAGGGTCGTGATGATTATGTATAACCTCGATGAGGTGACTGGGAAGTTCCCATTTTTCCCCTAATGTTTTTCCAAGCTCAGTATGAGTTGTTCCCAAAATGTCTTTTTCGGCTTTAAATAGCGATACCTTTTTATCACGGGCCTCTTTAAGAACCTTTTCAAAATCTGTATTTAAATATTGGTCTAAGATGATCTTTCCAATATCATGAATGAGTCCAGCTACAAATGCTTCTCCTGAGATTCTGTATTGAAAAACCCTTGCAAGCATCTTTGAGGCTACCCCACAGCCTATCGAGTGAACCCAGAATTTCTCTCTGTTAAATATAGAGTTGTTTTTTGAACGGGAAAATGCCTTTACAATAGATGCCCCAACAACAAGGGTTTGAATTTCGTACGCGCCTAAAATTACAACAGCATGATTGATTGTGGTTATCTTTCTTGGGAATCCATAAAATGGGGAGTTGACAATCTTCAGTACCTTCATGGTTAATGACTGATCCTGTGATACTAACTTGCTTATCTGTGTTGAAGAGCTATTTTTATCATTTGTACATTGAATAATCTGGTTGGCAATAGTTGGTAAGGTTGGAAGGGAATCAACGTTTTCCAGTATCTTATTTATTTTATCCCTGCTCGTCTTTTCTCCTCCATTTCCTCCACTTTCAGGCTTTTTCAAAATAATGTTGTTGTTACAATTCTTGCATTTCATCACGACAGGTTGATCAGGAAGCTTATTTTCATCTATATCATAAATATTTGAACACTCTTGACATTTAACCTTCATGCATACCTCATTTTTTAGATTTACGAATTTATTTTGAACAAAAATGTTATTATTATATCGGCATGATTAAAGAAGAAGATAAGGATTAATTTTGGTGAAAACTAAATTTTTAAAACGTTAATTTATAGGAAGTTATGTTGCAAAATCCTCTTCATGTATCGATTCAGTAATATAGAGGAGGGGGGTTTTTCTCAGATCTAAGATCTTTTCATCTCTGATTTTTTTTCCTTTGGAATCATATAAAATCTTTACAACGGGTTTGAGGGGCTGAACCTTGCTTGTTTCTATGACCATTCCGATTTCATTTGAATTCAATTTTACATAGCTATGTAATGGAAATACAGAGAGTTCTATGAGGAGTACCTTTATGATTTGAGAGGCGAAATGGTCTTTATAATTTTCTATGATTTCACGAACAGCGTTATAAGGAAGTATCCTCTTCCGATAGGGCCTATTATGTGTTAAAGCCTCATAAACATCTGAAATACCAACTATTTTGGCATACTCGTGAATTTGTTCTCCTTTAAGTCCTCTGGGATATCCTTGGCCTCCTTCTCTTTCATGTTCCTGATAAACAATCTCAGCAAGCCATTGATATTTTTCTCCTAATCCATTCATAATAATATCATGACCATATTTTGAATGCCTCTGGATCATCCTTTCATCTTCAGGAGTTAATTTCTCCAGTTTTGAGAGAATTTTTTCAGGTACTTTTATGATTCCTATATCGTGAAAAAAGGCAGACATCCCGAGTTCTTGAAGTTCATGATTTTCATAGTTAAGACCTAAGCCAAGCTTGATTGCGTATATACAGACATTGGTTGAATGGGATATATAATTTTCTGGGACACCTTTCTTATATACTGTTTTTAGAAAGAGGGCATCGCTGACTCTTATGTTCTCTGTCATCTGAGAGATTATGCGAAAACCATTATCGATGATGGCAGAAAGAGCTTTTTCCGCTTTTTCGAAGATCTCTTCAACAAATTCATAGGCGTCGTTATATATTTTATCTACATTTTCTTCTTCTCTTTTTTTCTTTTCTGGAGATACAACTTCATCTTTCTTTCTGAGCTCTTTGCTGAGCTCTTGGAGTTCTCTAAAACTAATTTTTTCCTGTTCTTTTTTAGATTTTTTATCTTCTGGCTCTTCTTCGAGAGGGGATTTATCCCCTTTGATTATGTCGCTTAATCTTACCATTTACCTCATCTTCCATCTTCTATAGCTTTAATAATAGTCTTTGAGTCAATAACATTTAATTTTTGACTATATCCAACAAGCAAACTTAGGTCACAGAGATTATTTATCCTTCTAGGTACTCCCTTTGTCTCTTCGTATATCTTTTCAATAGCCTCTTTAGTAAAAATGCCTTTATCCATTCCTGCAGTTTTTAATCGATGAAATATATATTTTGCAGTTTGTTCAAGATCAAGATACCGAAGGTGATATTTTATGGCTATTCGTTGCTCTAATTGTGGAATATCTTCAATCTGCTTTTTAAGCTCTGGTTGTCCAATAAGTATAAGGGTGAGCAAGAACCTTTCGTTTAGTTGAAAATTTAAGAGGAGTCTCAGCTCTTCGAAGATCTCTTTATCTTTTATTACCTGGGCCTCATCGATTATAATAATAGTATCTTTAGAGTTTTTCATATTCTTTAGCATTTCTTCATTAAGGGCATGGAGGAAATAAGCTTTGGACTGAGAATCATCATCTACACCTAATTGGTATAAGATTTCTTTTAAAAAGTCAGTAGGAGATAAACTTGGGTTAGCTATCAAAGCTATTTCAAACTTATCATTAGAAATCTCTCGGATAAATGCGCGGCTTAAAATTGTTTTACCACTACCAATCTCTCCAGTAAGCATAGCTGCTCCCTTGCGAGCTTGTGCAGCATAGATTAATCGTGTTAAGGCTTCTTCATGATGGGGAGAGTAATACATAAATCTCGGGTCAGGTACATTTTCAAAAGGGAGTTCCTTCAAACCCCAGTACTTTTCATACAATATTTTCCCCTTTAATTATTTGAAAATATGTAACTTAATCATAATTGATTCAATATCAAGTGTCAAGAGATACTTGCTAATCTTTATTTTTTTCAAAGATTATTCTTAGTCCTTCCAAAGTTAACAATGGATCAACAGTTTTAATCATTTTAGACTCAGGAGATATGATATCGGCCAATCCACCTGTAGATATGACTGAAGGGTTTCCATCAATTTCTCTTTTCATTCTCGCTACGATTGCATCAACCAATCCAGCGTATCCATAGATTATTCCTGATTGCATGCTCCATATGGTATTTTTCCCTATAACCTTTTTAGGCTTAACAAACTCAATCCTCGGTAATTTTGCGGCATGTTCAAATAGGGCTTCTGAAGATATAATAATGCCAGGGGATATCACCCCACCTAAATACTCACCTTTTTTTGATACAGCATCAAAGGTTGTAGCTGTGCCAAAGTCGATTACAATTACAGGACCACCATATTTTTCAAAGGCTGCTACACTATTGACAATCCTATCAGCTCCCACATCTCTTGGATTATCATACAGAATAGGCATTCCTGTTTTTATCCCTGGTTCGATAACCATTGGGGTTATTCCGAGATATTTTCCATACATTTCAACTATAGTTGGCAGAAGGGGAGGGACAACACAGGCCAGGGCAATATTTTTAATACTCTTTTCTTTAATATTATTCAAGTGAAAGAGTTCTTTTATAAGGATGCCATACTCATCTTTTGTTTTGTTCTTTATTGTACCTATGCGCCAATGTTGAATTAAATCTTTTCCGTCAAAAATACCCAAAGCTATATTAGAATTTCCAATGTCCATCACTAATAACATTTATAATATCTCCAAAAGTTTTGAAAGAATGTATCAAAAAATGGCTCATTTATCAATAAATGTAATATCTCCACTACTAATCTTTTCTATCTTGTTGTTTACTTTTAAAAGTAATAAGCCATTTTCGTTAATACCGATAACCGTACCCTCGATCGATCTTTTCAACTCGTTTACCCTGACCAATCTTCCCGTTATATTTGCATATTTATGGTATTCTCTTAGTATCTTATCTTTGCCTTTGTTCATATATTCTAAATACCATTTTTCAAAAAAATAAAGGATTTTTTTTATTAATCTGTTTCTGTCGATATCCTTCCCAATTACCTTTTTAAGAGATGTAGATTTTTCTTGAATCTCTTTTGGAAATAATGAAGTATCAGTATTTACATTAACCCCTATTCCATCTACAAGATAATCTATCTTATCTTTTTTTGATTTCATTTCAATCAAGATTCCACCAATTTTTTTATCATTAACTAAAATATCATTCGGCCATTTTAGCGTGGGAGAGAGTGATGTTACCTTTTTGATAGATTCTATAACAGCTATTCCAGTTAAAAAAACAATCAAAAATGACTCTTTAGGGGGGATTTTGGGCCTTAAAATAATAGAAAGATATATTCCAACCCCTAAAGGAGATAACCAAGAACGTCCGAGCCTCCCTCTACCTTTTGATTGTGTTTCGGATATGATGACAGTGCCCTCGTCTTCCCCTTTTTCAGCAAGCTCAATGGCTTTCCTATTTGTTGAATCAACCTCTTTATACACTACAATCTTCTTGCCAATTACCTCTGTAGATAGATCACGTTGTATATCTTTTTTAATTAAACATTGATACATCATTTATGTCATATATGTCATAAAAAGAATAAGTTTTTTTGATTAAAAATTGAAAAGATCATTTCCTTTGTATCTATTCATTAATAGAGATGCAAGAATTAATCTATGCTTGACCGATTATTTTTATAGTGATCATTATTATAACATTTTTTTGTGCAAAAAAATCGATAGGTTTTTTATAAAGGGGTTAAAGACCGTTTTTAAATATAGTTTATATGGAAGACGTTAATCTTTCAATTCCAAGATATTTTCTATGTGTTTTTTCAATTTGGTCTGTTTTTCTGTAAGAGAGGAGTATTTTAATCTATCTTTGGCAATGACTTCCTTTGGGGCCTTGGATAGATAATCTTGGTTAGAAAATTTTTTGTTATACACAAGTAGTTCCTCTTCAACCTTTTTTAATTCTTTTCTCAATCTTTTTCTTTCTTCATCATAATCGATCAGACCCTCTAACGGCATAAATATCTCAATTCCATTAACAATGGCTGAGGCTGAACCCTTAGGTTTACTAAAATTGGTAGTTAATTTTAACTCGTTGATTTTCCCTAGACCCAGAATATAATCCTTTTTTTCCTTAAAAAACGAGAGATTGTTTCCTTTTTCGAAATTTAGAATAACATCAACTTTCTTGTTGGGAGAGACATCCATTTCTCCTCTGATATTTCTGATGGCATTTATAACGTTTATTAAGAGCTTCATTTTTTCTTCCGCATCTCTATCCATCATCTTTTTATCGACCTTTGGATATTGAGAAATCATTATACTCTTTCCATTCTGAGGTAAGTGTTGCCAAAGTTCTTCTGTTATGAATGGCATAAATGGGTGTAATAATCTAAGAACAGTATCAAGGGTTTTTACAAGAACAGATTGTGCAGTAAACTTTTCTTGTCCTTTAGAATTTAATCTTGGTTTGCTTAATTCAATATACCAATCACAGAACTCATGCCAGATAAACTGGTATAATGAATTTGCTGCTTCATTAAATTTGTATTCTTCTAGGGCCTTTTTAACACTTTCAATAATAGACTGGAGTCTGCTTAATATCCACTTGTCAACCAATTCATATCGTAATTTATCTCTATCTATAGAACCTTTTGGATAATCTTTTGTATTCATGAGTGTAAATCGAGCTGAATTCCAGATTTTATTTATAAAATGTCGGTATCCTTCTATTGTTTCTTCAGAAAGGCTTATGTCTCTTCCTTGAGAAGATAGAGCTGCTAGAGTAAATCTAAATGCATCTGTTCCATATTTTTTCATCATTATGAGAGGGTCAATGACATTTCCTCTTGTCTTACTCATCTTTTCTCCATAAGCATCCCTTATCAGAGCATGTATGTAAACATCCCTAAAGGGAATGTCTTTCATAAACTTTAAACCCATCACAATCATTCTTGCGACCCAAAAAAAGAGGATATCAAATGATGTCACTAATACTGAGGTAGGATAAAAGACTTTTAATTCCTTGGTCTTTTTTGGCCATCCCATTGTTGAAAAAGGCCAGAGCGCTGAGCTAAACCAAGTATCCAAAACATCGGTATCCTGCTCAATATTTAAGCCTTCACATTTACTACATTTTTCGGGGTCTTCTCTGCTGACGATTATTTCTTCACAGTCTTTACAGTACCAAGCAGGGATCCTATGACCCCACCAGATTTGCCTTGAGATACACCAATCTTTAATATTATACATCCATTCGAAATATGTATTTTCCCAACCTTTTGGAATAATTTTAATCTTACCTTTTTTGACAGCATCAATAGCAGGTTTTGCCAAAGGTTCCATTTTTACAAACCACTGTTTAGAAGGCAAAGGTTCGACAGTAGACTTACATCTGTAGCAATGACCAATTGAATGATTGTAATCTTCTATTTTTATTAAAAAACCTTCTGATTTTAAATCGTTTATTAGTTTTTTTCTACACTCAAGTGTATCCAGCCCTTTATAAATCCCAGCTTCTTCGTTCATGATACCCATTTCGTTAATGACCTTTACCTGAGTGAGATTGTGACGTTTTCCAATTTCAAAGTCATATGGATCATGGGCTGGTGTGACTTTGAGAACGCCTGTTCCGAAACTGGTATCGACATGATTGTCTGGAATTATTGGCAAGATTCTTTCTATAATGGGTAATATCGCTTTTTTACCAATATAGTGACTATATCTTTCATCTTCAGGATTGACTGCAAGAGCCGTATCTCCTAACATCGTTTCAGGCCTTGTTGTTGCTACAATAAGACTTTCTTGCTTATCCAGTAATGGATATCTGATATAATAAAGCTTTCCTCGGGTTTCTTGATATTCTACTTCTAGATCAGACAGGGCTGTAAGGCATCTTGGGCAGCGATTAACTATATAATAATCTTTATATATTAAACCTTCTTCGTAAAGTCTTACAAAGACTTCTCTCACAGCCTTGGAAAGACCCTCATCCATTGTGAACCTCTCTCTTTCCCAGTCACATGAAGCTCCTAATCTTTTTAATTGCTGAATAATCGTACCTCCAGATTTTTCTTTCCAGTCCCAGACCTTTTTAATAAAAGCCTCTCGGCCATACTTCTGTCTATCAATACCTTCTTCAGCAAGCTGTTTTTCAATAACATTTTGAGTGGCAATTCCAGCATGGTCTGTTCCAAGAATCCACGAAGTATTGTATCCTTCCATTCTTTTCCAACGGATTAATATATCCTGCAATGTATTATTTAAGGCATGGCCAATATGGAGAGTTCCCGTTATATTCGGGGGAGGGATAACAATTGAATAAGATTTTTTTTGAGAATTTTCATCACCATGAGAGAGCTGATGTTCAATCCAGAACTTATACCATTTTTCTTCAACCCTCTTTGGGTCATAACCCTTTTCTAGAACGACAACTTTCAAGATATCATCCTCCTACTGGTCAGCACTACTCTTTAATTTCTCAATTTCTTTTTTTATAATTGATTCTGCAATTCCAGGAACCATTTCTTTTGTGACCTTTTCGACGATTTCATTTATCCGAGGTGTCATTTGATCAAGAGAACTTTTAAATGTTGTTTCTACCAAATTTCTCAGGTATCTTCCCAAGACTTGATCTAATTCTTTTAAGTCTAGTCTTTCCTCTTCAAAATCTTTTATTTCTTCTTTAGGTTCAAATTTTTCAAATACCTTTGTTTCTGTAGGAGGTTTAAAGATATCTTGTTCTTGTTCTTTTTCTTGTTCTTTTTCAATCACCTCCTCTTCTCTTTCTTTCTTTAAGGAAAGAATATCTTCCTGAGGGGTTTTTTCTTTTGTAATCTCTTTTTCTTCTTTTGGTGGTTCCTCCTCAAACTCTTTCGACGGTAATTCTTCTTTTTTCGTTAACTCTTCGAGGGATATTTCTTCTTCTGTTATTTCCGTTATATCTTTGAGTTCTTCTGAGAGTTTGTCTTTATCTTCCAATTCGATTGGAGTACTCGTAATAATTTTTTCTTTCTTTTCTTCTTCATCAATGAGTTCAAGTCCTAATTCTTCCTCGAGGTCAGAGATTTTTTCCTCAACCAGTGATTGAACCATGTCTAATAAATCCTGCGATTCAAAAGGTTTCTCTATGTATCCGTTGACCCCTATTTTATCCCCTTTCTTTTTGTCAAATTCTTCAAAGCTGTTGGTGAGAAGAATAAAAGGAATATCTTTATATTGAGAATCACTTTTTAGCTTTTCACAGAGGTCTATACCGTTTAGACCTGGCATAGAAATATCAGCAAGTATAATATCAGGTCTGTCTCCTTTTACCTTTTGTAATGCGTCAAGACCATTACCGACTATACATACTTCAAAATCTTCTTCTTGAAAGGTAATTTCAACAATCTTTTGTATAGTAACGCTATCATCAGCTAATAATATTTTTTTACTCATCTTTATAGTCCCCCTAATAATTCTTTTAAAAAGAATTATTTATTTTTTATCCTCGTAGAAATAATTTTCTTTTAGCTTCTGCGAATCTATTTCATTGAAAGGAGTTACTATTCCTCCAGATATAATGAGCTTAAGTCCTTCTTCTACGCTCATTGAAAGCGGTATAATGCTCTCTTTAGGAACAAACAGCAAAAAACCTGAGGTTGGATTGGGGGTTGTAGGGATAAAAACATTCATAATCTCCTTTTCAGTTTTGTTCTGAATTTCTCCCTTACTTTCGCAGGTTAAAAGTCCAAGGCAATAGAGGCCCTTTCTGGGGTACTCTATCATCACAACTTGATTAAAGGCATTTTTTCTGATAGTGATAGTCTCTATAATCTGTTTGATTGCACCGTATATGCCTCTTATAAATGGAATCTTATTGAGAATGTATTCCCATAATACCAAAACCTTTTTTCCTATTACGCTCGTGGTAAAAATACCCACTAAAAATATTATTAAAACGGTTGTTGCTATACCCAATCCTGGGATTTTGAATCCCTTAGGTAGGGGTGCGCCAAAATATATTAAGAGATTTGTTATAAAAGGTGATAAATTATCCAGTTTTTTAAAGATCCATGTGAGAATAAAAAGGGTGAAGGCAATAGGAAGGATCACCACAAGCCCTGCTAAAAAGATATTTCTTATTTTATGTCTTACCCAGGAAACCAATCTTTAATTCCCCTTTTTTGATTAATTTTAAATATTAAATTTTAAATAATATTTTTTAGAAATACAAGGATTTTCTAAAAATATTCTAGAAAATCCAGTTAAGTACTCGGCTTTTTGAACACCAATAAGTAATCGTCAATATAATCTCTGTAATTATCTCTTTAACTGGTACTTTTTTACTGCTTCATTATGTTCTTTAAAGGTCGAGGAAAAGTGGTGTTCTCCATTATTTTTTGAGACAAAATAGAGATAATCTACATCAGCAGGGTAAAGAGCAGCCATTATAGAATCTGTGCCAGGATTTGCTATGGGGGTAGGGGGCAAGCCTGGATAGAGATAAGTATTGTATGGAGAGTCATATGATAAATCTTGTTTTTTTAGATTTCCATCAAAGTCTTCTAAGACATAAATTACAGTGGGATCAGATTGAAGTAACATATTAGATTTCAATCTATTATGAAACACTGCTGAGACCAATTTTCTTTCGGAATCTATTTGGACCTCTTTTTCTATTAAAGAAGCCAGAGTCAATATCTTATGGATTGTAAAATTTAAATCTTGCAGTCGTTTTTGAAGCTTTTCTGTAAATAAATTATTCAGACTCTCAATCATTTTATTTATCATCTCTTCTTCCGTCATTCCTTTGGAAAAATAATATGTATCAGGAAAAAGATAGCCTTCGAGACTTATAGCCTTTATTCCTAAAGAGGATAAAAACTCTCTATCTTGAGTTAAGGAGATAAACTTTTCTTTATTTATCAATTCGTTTTTCTCTAATAGATTTGCAATGTTTTTTATATTGTAACCTTCGGGGATAGTTATCTTATAGTATACAATTTCTCCTTTATATAATTTTTCCATGATTTCTAATGGAGTCATATCTGTAGATAGCTCATATTCTCCTGACTTTAATTTGTTAGAAATTCCCCTTAAATAGGCTGATGTAATAAATATAGAGTAATTTTTAATAAGGTTTTCTTCATTTAGAAGACGGGCTATTTTTTTCAAACTATACCCTTTAGGTATTTCGACCTTTTTTATTTGTTTAAAAGAACTTTGAGGGGTATTTACGGATATATCAATATAGGCCATACTGATGAAGACAGCTATAGACAAAAATATCAATAGTAAAGGTGTAATTTGTCTTTTTTTATTTTTCATTTTCCTCTGATTTAGAAAAGAACTTTTTTCGATCTAAATAGTTTTGAAGAACTAATTGTGCAGCTATTTTATCAATCCTTTTTTTTCTCTTTTTTCTGCTGAGGTCTCCTTCAATCATGACCTTAGTTGCCATAACGGTTGTAAGCCTCTCATCCCAAAAAATTATTGGAATATTGAGGCTTTTCTTTAATTGTTCCGTAAAATGAATTACCTTTTTTGCCTGATGCCCTATACTTCCATCCATATTTTTAGGGAGGCCTATAATAATTTCTCCAACATCATATTTCTCAATCATTACTTTTAAAGACGCAGTATCAACATTGATGTTCTTTCTTTTGAGAGTGGTAAGAGCTTGTGCTGTTATCCCAAGCCCGTCACTTACAGCAATACCTATATTCTTATCTCCGATATCTAATCCTATTAACCTTTTCATTTAAATTTTTGATTTCTCTAAGACGATATTATTCTTTTCCAAGGTTGTTCCGAGTATTCTATAAAGCTCTGCTAAGGATTTGTTATAGTCTGTTATGGCCTGAGCTTCGTTACTGAGTGCAACTGACAGTTTTTCCTGAAAATCCAAAACAAAAAAAGATGTGGACATCCCTACTTCTAATTTTTTTTCTTCAACTTCTAGCTGTTTTTGGGCTAAGATTCTTGCAACCTTTGTTGCATGAACCCGTTTTGTATCTGTTTGTATCTGTCGAACAGCATTTCTTACCTCTTCAAAGATTTGTAGCTCAAGATTATTTATATCCATCTTGGCCTGCTGGATTTCTAATCGTCTTCTGGTATATTGACTCCTCGCTTGCCTATTGCCTATAGGTATTTCTATTTCTACCCCTAAACTCCAAAAGGGATTGTTGGTGGAAGATAGCTCATCAATAGAATTTCCCAAGTTTCCTTCTAGAGCATTATAGCCCCCCATAGCTACAAAGTCTAATTTCGGAAGCAACTGATTTTTAGCAAACCTCATCTGTATTTTTGTATTTTCTAAATTCTTTTTTATCCTCGCATAATCAGGCCTGTTTTGAAGTGCCTCTTTTACGCTTTCGGATAAAGATATATCTATGGTTTCAAAGGAAGGTTTATCTACGGGAACAACAGAAATATCCCACTCATCAAATTTACTAGAGAGATTTAAAATTCTTTTAAGTCTGTCTTCCGCATCCCTTATAGCATCCTCAGCAACAATGACATCCTCTTCTCTTGCAGCTACCCTTGCCTCTCCCTGAACGATCTCTAATGGCGCAAGTGTTCCAGCCTCGACCTGGATTTTACCTCTCTCTAAGAATTCTTTGGCTAATCCTAAAGACTTCTGTTTTGCCTGAAGGTCTTCGATCCTGAAGACCAACTCCCAATATGTCTTTTGAACATCGGATATAATCTTTATGACCTGCTCACGAAAGGTATCATCAGAAATAGCTTTATTGTTCTGAGCTATGTAGATGTCCGTTTTATTTACATCTACCCAGAAGTTTCTCAGTAGGGGTTGGGCAAGTTTTAGGCTAATATCGGTTTCATATTCAGACGCAAAATTATTAAACGTATCCGCATTTCTAAAGTTATTAACCTCTAAGCTTGCTTCAGTTCCAGTGACAAATTTCTGAGTAATATTGCCTTTGAAGGTATTTGTTTCAGCATCAACAGTAGGAGGTCCTCCAAACCGGATTGTTCGAGCAGTAGAAGGGGTAATCTCCTCAGCCTTGTCAATACTCATTGAAAAGACAGGATCAAATGCTGATTTTTCTTTAGTGATGTCTGTTTCCTGAATCTTTGGGTTAAATCTCTCTATGGCAATGTCTAGGTTATTTTCTAGTGCCTTAACAATAGCGTCTTTTATAGATAAAGAGAGTTTCTTTTCTGTTCCTAAAGGAGTAAATTTTGTTTTTTTATCGGTATTCATCTCTTGAGCCCAGGTGATTTTAGGAGACAAAAGAATAAATAATAGAGATATGGATAGAAATTTTTGAAAGATTTTGGTGATTAAGTATATTTTTTTCATAACTCCCTCCTTAAAAAATTATTTTTTTACACCCTCTAAAAAAAGGTTTACTACAAATGATGTATTATCAACTAGATTATATGTCTTGCCAATCATTATCCATTGCAGCATAAAGGCATGAATTAATCCTGCGAGAGAAACAGATACCATTTTAGAATCCAGATTCTTTAAAATATTTTTATCTACCCCTTCTTGAATAAACTTGGCAATCAGGTCAATATGCGATTGGTACTTTTTTATTATCTCTTTTTTTAATTCGATCTTTACCTCAGCAAAAAACCGACTCCTTTCAGAAGAGAATATCTTAAAAAAATCTTCATTTTCTTGATAAAAAGCAAACTGGGCATTAACAAGATTTTCCAATCTTTTTAAAAAATCTCTTTTTTCTGTTAGAGCTTTTGAGGTAATAGAAAAAATATTTTCAACCCTTTCCTCTATTAGAAAAAGGAATAGTTCCAGTTTGTTTTTGAAATAAATATAGATAGTCCCTTTCCCAATATTGGCAATCTTTGCAATTTCGTCTACTGTAGTATTTTGAAAGCCTTTTTCTGCAAAAATCTTTTCAGCGGCCTGGAAAATCTCTCTTCTTTTTGAAATCTTTATGTCTGATTTCTTCTTAAAATATTTCATATCTTTCACTTCCATAATAAGTGACTGACTGTTCAGTCATATTATAAAAATTTGAGAAGTTTATGTCAATGAATTTATTCAAATTAAAACAAAGGTCATCAATAAAGAGAAGTTTTAAACACAGAGAATTTTGTTTTATATTGTAAACAAAAATCCTTTGATATTGACAAAATTAACAAGATTATGTTAATGTTTTGACTTTTAAATGGAAGAATAACTTAGAGATAAGACGAAAAGGAATTTAAAAGACCATTCTCAAAAAAGGTTTATAACTCTGTTGAATTTCACGATGGTCTTAATTGTATATCAGATGATGTAATATATTTTTATTTAAAATTAATGAAAATAATAACAAATTATGAAAAGCTTAAAGAGAGGATCAGAGAACCTGTTCTTGCTATTGGAAACTTTGATGGGGTACATCTTGGACATCAGACTATCCTTAAAAGTACAGTAAAAGAAGCAAATAAGATAAAAGGAATTCCTATAGCATTAACCTTTCAACCCCATCCCTTAAGGGTTTTAACCCCTGAAAAATGTCCGCCTCTTATTACATCCTTTCAAAAAAAAGCAGAATTAATAAAGAATTGTGGTATAGAGATATTAATTAGCGTTAATTTTACCAAACAATTTTCAAAGATGAGAGCAAGATCTTTTGCAGAGGATGTTATCTGCAAAGAGATAGGGACTAAAGAAGTTTTTGTAGGAAAAAATTTTACCTTTGGTCGAGGAAAGGAGGGCGATTCCAAAACCCTATTAGAATTAGGAAAAGAGTTTGGATTCAAGGTCAACATCGTAAGATCATTCAGAATAGGTCAAAAAATTGTAAGCAGTTCCAATATAAGAAAACTTATTACAAAAGGGAAGGTAGAAGACGGGAAAGTCTTCTTAGGAAGGTACCATTCTATAAGGGGTAAGGTAATTTATGGTGCTAAAAGAGGAATGAGATTGGGCTTTCCAACAGCTAATATTCAGTTATCAGGTTTTTTGATTCCTTCTGTTGGTGTATATGCTGCAAAGATAAAGTTGTATAATAAAACATATAATGGGGTGAGCTATATTGGTTTTAACCCCACTTTTCATAGAGATACCCTTCTTATTGAGGCACATCTATTCGATTTTCACGAAATAATTTATGGAGAATCGATTGAGATTAGCTTTATAGAAAGAATCAGAGGAGAAGAGTTTTTTGAAACAAAGAAAGAATTAGTGAATCAAATATCAAAAGATATAGAAGTAGCTAAAAATATTCTCGGGAGAAAGACTTAGAAAGGGACATTAATAATGAAGAAAAATTTTTGGTTTGGAATATTAATAAGCGCCATCTTTGTTTTTTTAATTGTCTATAGACTTGATTTCAAAGAATTAGGCACTGCCTTAAAGTCTGCCAGTTATATATTTCTGATCCCTATTTTTTTGTTATTTGTATTAAATCTCCTCATAAGGTCGCTTCGATGGCGGTACCTTATAAAGCCAGTAAAAAAGATTCGAGTAAAAAGTCTTTTTTCTGCTACATCTATTGGTTTTATGGCGAATATGGTTCTTCCGGTAAGGATGGGGGAATTTGTAAGGGCCTTTGTTTTGGGCTATAAAGAGAGAATTAGTAAAAGTGCTTCCTTTGCGACGATTGTGGTTGAAAGGCTGTTGGATGGTTTTACCATTCTTTCAATATTAATCTTAATCCTTACCTTTGTCAATTTTCCTGAAGAAATGGGTTTTATAGGGAAGCATTTAAAAACTGCCGGGTATCTTTCATTTGTATTCTATCTATTTATTCTTGGCATCTTGATTTTGTTGAGGTTGAATAAATCAAGGGTGAACAGGTGGTTTAGAACCATTTTCTTTTTTCTGCCCGACCGCGTCCTCAACAGATTACTTCAAATTTTAGATTCCTTTGAGTCTGGCCTTCAGATACTAGAGGGAGGGAGACAGTTCTTTCCCATAATATTTCTTTCTGCACTCCTCTGGTTAACTGTGGTTATTGTAAACTATATTGTATTTGTTTCATTTCATTTAAACCTCCCCCTCTACGCTCCATTTTTTTTAGTGGTTATGCAAGCCATTGGAGTGATGATACCTTCTTCTCCAGGTTTTATAGGAACTTTTCATGCAGCCAGCGTAATCGGTTTGGCCTTTTTTGGTGTCTCTAAAGAAGTGGCCTTGAGTGCTGCCATAGTCATGCACGCCGCTTTTTTCATACCTATCGTAACCTTAGGACTTATATTTTTATGGACAGAACATATCTCTTTTAGAGAACTTCAAGATATTAAAGAAGAAAGGCTAACTGAGGATTAGTCAATTTCCTGGAGAAGATCATTCCTATTTCATAAAAAGAAAAACCAAGATTGAGGAGAAAACTGAAAGAAAAGATTGATTAGATCTGAAAATTGTGTAAAATATTTTTGGTTGCCGAAGTGGCGGAATTGGTAGACGCGCTAGGTTCAGGGTCTAGTGGGCGTAAGCCTGTAGGGGTTCGAGTCCCCTCTTCGGCACCAAATCTAAATTGAACAATTCATCTCAAACCAGTTATATAAAGAGAATCTTTAGATTTTGGTTAAATAAGTTTTGCGAAAGAGCTTTTTCGTCAAAAATATCCTCAGATTTATTTTTTCATTTTATATGAATCAAATCAGAATTTAAAGGGGGTTATGAATGCCTTTTAGAAAATCACAACCCATCCTTCTTGCTGGGGAGTGGAGAGAGGCTGATGCTATTGATACCTTTCACGCAGTTAATCCGATGACAAAAAAGGTTATAGATATAGAATATCCTATTAGCTCAATGAAAGATGTTGAGTTTGCCCTTGGTAAAGCGACAAAAGCATCTGAACAGTTATTAAAAGTTCCTCCAGAGCAGATTGGAGATTTTCTTGAGTGTTATGCTGAGCTTATTGAAAAGCGAAGAATTGATTTGGTTGAAATGGCCTTTGAAGAAACAGCCCTTCCTAAAGAGCCGAGGCTCAACACAATAGAACTTCCAAGAACAACAGACCAGCTGAGACAGGCAGCTGCTGCGTCAAAGGAGAGGTCGTGGAAAATGCCCATCATTGATACAAAGGTAAATATTCGTTCAATTTTTGCTTCCCTTGAAGGTGCTGTGGTTGTTTTTGGTCCCAACAACTTCCCCTTTGCCTTTAATAGTGTCTCCGGTGGAGACTTTGCATCTGCAATCGCAGCAGGAAATCCAGTAATAGCCAAAGCAAATCCTTCCCATCCCTCTACGACCCGCCTTCTTGCTGAAGAGGCACTAAAGGCATTAAAGGAGGTTAAATTACCCTTGTCTTTTGTTCAGCTTTTATATGGTTTAAGATACGAGGATGGAGAAAAGATGGTGTCCCATCCTTTGGTTGGAGCTACTGCATATACGGGATCAAAAAAAGCTGGTCTCAAACTAAAAGCAGCTGCAGATCGGGCAGGCAAACCTATATATTTAGAGATGAGCAGTATCAATCCTGTGATTATACTACCTGGTGCTCTTGAAGAAAGAAGAGAAGAGGTTATCGAGGAGTTTTTGATATCGTTTTTTATGGGAACGGGGCAGTTTTGCACTAAACCAGGTTTAGTAGTAATGATAAAAGATGAGGAATCAGAAATTTTTGTTGAAGAGGTTAAAAAACAATTAGAGGATAGACCGATGGGTACGCTTCTAAGCGAGGGCGTGGAGAGAAATCTTGATTTAAGTATCGAGGCATTACACTCCGCAGGTGCAGAAAAAGTAACTGGCGGAGCTAAAGTTAGTAAAGAGAGTTATTGTTTCCAAAACACTTTGCTCAGAATAAACGGACAAAAGTTTCTTAAAAACCCAAAAGCCTTCCAGCAAGAGGCTTTTGGTAATGCAGCGCTCTTTGTTTTAGCAGAAAATTCAGAGGAAATTTTAAAAATAATAAGATCTCTTGATGGAAATTTAACGGCTTCGATTTACAGTCATCGACATGGAAAAGATAATGGAATATATGATAAAATTGCTCCCCTTCTCAGGAGAAAGGTGGGGCGGCTTTTAAATGATAAAATGCCAACAGGTGTTGCAGTATCTCCGGCCATGAATCACGGTGGACCTTATCCGGCAACAGGACACCCAGGCTTTACCTCTGTTGGTATTCCAGCTTCTATGCTGAGATTTGTCATGCTACAATGTTATGATAATGTCAGAGAAAAAAGGTTACCGCTTGAACTTCAAGATAAGAATCCAACAGGGAAGCTCTGGAGGAGGATTGACGGAGAGTGGACGCAGGGGGATGTAAAATAGGAAAATAAAACTAGGGGTTCATTCTACATGAAGGAGAAAATTGAGAGCACATACAATACAGGTTTAGAGGAATATGACACCCTGATAAAAAAGCTGGCTGAATTGTGTGCCTTGCCAGAAAATAAAACTCTGATTCAGGAAATATTAACCACAGCAGTAAAGTTAGGATTGGAAAAAGCAGATCATGGGGATCTGAAGCTGATAAACTCTGCATTAAAGGAGCTGAGATACAGCTTTAAGGTATTTTCTCTCTATAGAAATGTTAGAAAGGTAGCTATTTTTGGTTCTACACGCACGAAAAAGGAGTCCCCTGAATACAAGTTAGCTGAGGAGTTTGCCAGGAAGATTGTTACGCATGGTTTTATGGTCATTACAGGGGCTGGTAGCGGAATCATGGAGGCTGCGAATAAAGGGGCAGGCAAAGACAAAAGCTTTGGTGTTAACATCAGGCTTCCCTTTGGTCAAAAACCCAATCCCTACATTGCCAATAATGATTCAAAGCTCATAAATTTTAAATACTTTTTCACCAGAAAGCTTATCTTTATTAAAGAATCGAATGCTACGGTTCTCTTTCCCGGCGGTTTTGGTACGAATGATGAGGGTTTTGAAACCTTGACCCTCTTTCAGACAGGAAAGACCCTGCCAAGACCGATTATCCTAATAGAGCCTAAGGGGTTTGGTTATTGGGAGAAATACCTCGAATTTCTTCATAAGAGTGTGTTGCATAATAAATATATCCTGGAAAATGATCTTAAGCTTTTGAGATTAGTAAGTGAGGCAGGCGCTGCAGTAGAAGAGATTGTAAGATTTTACAGGGTTTATCATTCACTAAGGTATATTGGTGATTTAACAGTACTCCGCCTCAACTGTATGCTTTCAGAAAATAAGATAAGAGATTTAAAAGAGAGTTTTCAGGACATTTTACTTGATAGAAATATAGAGCAAAGAGGCGCCCTTGAGGAGGAGATTCAGAATGGAGAATATCCAGATTTGCCCCGCCTTGTCTTGAGGTTTGATAAAAAGAGTTTCGGCAGACTGCGCGAGATGATTGATATGATTAATACCGATTAAAAAATTTTTCTTAGAAAGATTTCTTCTTTATAGCTCTCTAAGTAACTCCTTCCAAAGTTCTATATGCTTCTCTTCATCCATAAGGATTCTTTCGATCAAGGCTTTTGTTTCAGGGTCAAAGGGTGTGGTATTTAGAGTTTTTTCATAGTCCAAAATGGCCTTTTGTTCTAAAGAGATATTCATTCTGAGAGCCCTTTTTAGGCCTGAAAGAGAGCTGAAAAGGCCGAGAAAGAAACCACTAATAGTAAATAGATATGAAAAGGGTGAATGTTTCTTCCCTTTTTCTATGATTTTTCTTTTTAAATCCTCTATGTGATTTCTTTCATTTCGGTAGGCATCTGTGATTTCTTTTTTTATCGCTTGGCAGGAAGATGATTCCATCTGCCTTTTATAAATTTCAGCAGCAGCCACTTCAAAGCGATGCATTCTTTTTAAACTTTTTATAATGTCTTTTTCTGTCATTTTTATTAAAGAAAGAGAGTCCTTTAATTAATTATATTATCTTTTTCAATCGATTTCACTATAATAATACCTGTTTTAAAATTGTATTAAAGGAGAAGAGGAATGATAGAAAATTTAGAAGAGAGAATCGGTGATCTCTTTCAGGAGAAGACCAAATATCAGAGAAAGAGGATGAAAGGGGGTTTTCTGGATCGGGCTTCTAAACCGAAATTATATAAAGAATATCCTGAATGTGAATTCATATCTCTGCCAGAACCAAAGCAAAGGGGTGGAGAGGGGCTTTGGGGTTTGATAAAAAAAAGAAGGTCCTTTCGTGATTTTAGTATTTATCAGATGCCTTTAATTCATCTTTCCCAGCTTTTATGGGCAACGCAAGGAATAACACTTAGAACAGAGATGATAGAGTTTAGGGCCTCTCCGTCAGCAGGAGCCTTATATCCCATCGAGACCTATCTCGTCGTTAATAATGTAGAGGATATAGAAAGGGGGATTTAGCACTATCATGTTTTAAGACATGGAGCGGAGCTTTTAAAATCAGGGGATTTTAGCACTCCTATTGCAAGGGCGGGCCTGGATCAGGAAATGCTGGCTTTTGCCAGTGTTGTCTTTGTATGGACAGCTATGGTTGAACGATCCAAGTGGAAATATAAAGAGAGGGCTTATCGCTATATATATCTCGATGCAGGGCATATAGGGCAGAGCCTTGCTATTGCATCAGAGGCTTTGGGTCTGAGATCATGCGCTGTTGGAGCCCTATTTGATGAAGAGGTCAACAGACTTCTCAATATAGATAGAGAAAAAGAGACAGTTGTCTATATGACGGCTGTTGGAAGATAGAGAGATTTTTAAACAAATTGGTTGGTAAAGAGGCCTTCAATAGCTGTCTTTTTCTCAATCACGCCTCTCTCATACAGAAAGTCCTGAACGCTCATCCATCTCTCTTTTGATTGAGTCATTGACCTTGCGAAAAAGGGCAGGGTGGCTTCAAAGGTCTTTTTGCTTAGTTCTGATTCAAGGCCTGGATTTAATCGATAATAGCTTTTTAAGGCTTCTTCTGGGTTTTTGATGGTCACTTCCATGCCTTTTTTTATGGCGCTCATGAATCTTTTGCAGAGATCAGGATTCTCTTTTGCCTTTTTTTCATTTGTGAAAAAGATTAATTGATACATATCAGGTACGCCATATTCAGGGATTTGGAAAAGGCCGATACTTGCTCCTTTAAGCTCTGCTTCTACCTTTTCAAAGTTTTGAAATGCTCCAAATACTGCATCTACCTCTTCTGAGAGAAGGGCATCAGTAAGATGAAAACCAACGCTTACGAGTGTATAATCTTCCTTTTTCAAGCCTTCGTGTTCTGTTACTGCCTCAATAAAAGGGACATCTATATCGATTCCTGGCCACCCTATTCTTTTTCCCTTTAGGTCTTTAACCTTGGATATTCCGCTGTTCTCTAGGTACATGAAAACCACAACCGTATGTTCAAGGAGTGGGCCAACAGATATTAAAGGAAGCCCTTTGGATCTGTTCAGGATGAGGTTTGATTGCTCTCCGACTCCAAAATCGGCCTTATCCAGACCAACGAGTTTTAGAGATTCTTCAGCCGTTGTCGGAACAACAGTAGAGATATCGATTCCTTGCTCTTCGAAAAAGCCCTTTTCTTTGGCCGCAAAAATGGGGAGATGGTCAGGATTGACAAACCATTCAAGAGCTAAGAGGACATAATTCTTTCTGTTCATAGAATTTCAATATGATTGTTTGAATATTTGATAAATTCTTAAATGTAAGCAGAAGTAAGGCTAAAAGATTTCCTCAATCTTTTATATCCTTTTCTCATAGTCACTGCAATAGACAGCATCTGTCTTGTTGATGATACCATGGAGAGTACATCTGCAACATCCATACATCTCATGAATATCTGTTTCTTTAGTGCTGAAATATGGTTCGCAGTATTTACAGGTTAAACAGTCTATAAATTCTCTTTCTTCAACCACTTACAGAGCCCCTCTCTTTTCAAGACATGATTTTAATCTTTAAAAATATAATATATTTTAAGAATTTGGTCAACATCTAAAAATATTCTCCTTAAAGGGAAACCTGACATAAGCTGAAGAATCATCTTGACTTTTTTTTCTCTTCATGAACAATATTTTGCATTTATTGGAAGAAAAAAATCAGTTTTCAAATTCTGGTTATTTTTTGTTTAAGTATGCATTCTTATAGCAATGGGGAGAGGGCATAAGCAAAATGAAGATAAAATTTGAAGGTGCAGCCAAGACAGTAACCGGTTCAAGGCATCTTATTGAAGCAAACGGATATCGAATACTCCTTGATTGCGGAATGTTTCAGGGCAAAAGAAAAGAAGCCTTTGAACTCAATCGTCAATGTTTTTGTGATGGTGAAATGCCGGATGTTATTGTCCTTTCCCATGCGCATATTGACCACTCAGGGAACATACCCTCTCTGACAAAGAAAGGATTTCAGGGTGATATTATCTGTACTGCAGGCACACGAGATTTATGTGCGGCAATGCTCATGGACAGTGCGCACATCCAAGAGCGCGACGTTGAGTTTGTTAACCGCAGGCGTATTAAACAGGGAAAAAATCCCTTCGAGCCCCTCTATATGAAGGAAGATGTAATAAAAGCCATGGAATGCTTTGTTGGCATAAACTACAATCGCAGACGCCAGATTCTGCCAGGTGTAGCCCTTACCTTTGTTGATGCCGGACATATGCTTGGAAGCACCCATGTTATTTTGGATATCGAAGATAAACATTCAGGGCAAAATACACGCGTGGTCTTCAGCGGCGATATCGGACGGCCCGATATTCCTATCATTCGCGACCCCCAACCCATAACTGAAGGAACAGATATCCTGATTATGGAATCGACTTATGGTAACCGCTTGCTGCCGCCATATCCTGAAACTGAAAAAGAGCTGAAACGGATTATCAGAGAAACGTTTAAACGAGGCGGGACATTACTTATCCCTTCTTTTGCCGTGGGTCGGACACAACAGCTTGTCTATGCCCTGCATAAGCTCTATAACAATGAGGAAATTCCTCCCTTCCCGATCTATGTCGACAGCCCATTAGCAACCAGTGTGACCGATATTTTCCGTCTTCATCCTGAAACCTATGATAAGGAAATGCGCGAATTTCTGTTAAATGATAAAAATCATAACCCGTTTGGGTTCACCACCATGCATTACACGCAAACAGTGGGGGAGTCAAAAGAACTTAACACGCTGAAAGGACCCGCGATTATCATGAGTGCCAGCGGAATGATGGAAAGCGGACGCATTCTACACCATCTAAGAAACCGGATCACGGATTCAAGAAACACGATTCTTATAACCGGCTGGCAGGCCCCAAATACTCTGGGGCGTCGCATCGTAGAGCGACAGCCAATAGTAAAGATTTTTGGTGAGGAATATCCACTTAAGGCACAGGTGGAGATATTGACTGGTTTCAGCGGCCATGCTGACCGAGAGGGACTACTTGCCTGGGCTTCTGTAATGAAAAAGAAACCCAAAAGAACCTTTATAGTACATGGTGAAGAGGAAGCGGCGACAGAATTAGCAGAGAGTCTCAGATCAGAAGTTGGTTTTGAACGTGTGGAGATTCCAGAAATGCATCAAGTATTTGAGGTGCAAAAGAGGTAGGAATAGGGTTTCATAAAAAGTATGCTGATAAAATTCCTTTATAGAAAAGGCGTGGAATGATGCGTTCAAAGAAACGGTTGGTTTTTGTTGGTGGGGGACACGCCCATATCTACTCATTAAAAAATGCAGACCAATTGATTCAGGAGAATGCTGAGGTTATTCTCATAGGTCCTAACCGTTATCACTACTATTCTGGTATGGGGCCAGGCATGCTCTCTCGAACTTACAAACCAGAGCAGATACGGTTTGATATTCAAGCCATGATGGAATCGCGCGGAGGAAAATTTATAAAGGGAGAAGTAGCATCAATTGATGCAGAAAGCCGCACCCTCGTTCTCGAAGGGGGCGAAAAGATAGAATACGATTTGGCCTCTTTTAATACAGGAAGCTATGTGCCGAAAAATCTCATTCCTGGCGCTGAAGGGGAAGCCTTTACAGTAAAGCCCATTGAGAGTTTGGAGAGATTTCGCGAAACGATTCTTGATAAGATGAAAAAGGGAGCCCCGAAGATTCTTATCATAGGAGGTGGTCCAGCCGGCGTTGAACTGGCAGGCAATATCTGGCGGCTTGTTCAGGATAATTATGGCAAGGCAGAAATTATCATAGCAAATTCTACTGATCAGCTCCTTCCCAATGTAGCTTCGAAGGCGGGCCGTTTGGCTGAGAAGTCCCTATTGAGGCGTGGAATAAGAATCTTTTCCAGCTTTCTGGCCACATCTATGAATCAAGGATTTGTTCGCTCACAGTCAGGAGATGAGATTGCTTTTGATTTTGCTATATTGGCTATTGGCATTTTACCTTCAGATATTTTCCTGAAGTCGGGATTGGAGACCTCCAGAGAAGGAGCTCTCTTGGTGAACGATTATCTCCAGAGCATTAGATATCCAGAGATATTTGGCGGGGGCGATTGTATTGCCATTCAAGGAAGGTCTCTTGACCGGGTAGGTGTGTATGCTGTTCGCGAGAGTCCGATTCTCTTCGATAATCTTTTAGCCAGCCTCAAAGGAGAACCCCTTAAGGTTTTTTCGCCTCAGAAACGATACATGCTTATTTTTAACATGGGGGATGGTACGGGTATTTTTGTACGCGGCTCTTTTGTATGGAAGGGAAGGCTTGCCTTTAATCTCAAGAACTATATCGATACGAGCTTCATGTCAAAATTTCAAGACCCCTAAGAAATCTTTTCTCGTTGCCTTTTCTTACCAAGCAATAAAGAAAAATTAAAAAAACTATTTGACATTGCCTATTTTAGGTTAAAAATTTATTTATAAATGTCTAAGGTGGAGATTAACCTATTGTTAATCGAAATTGAATCTAAAGAAAAGGGAGGGTGTTATGAAAGTCTTGATTGTTTATTACAGTACCTATGGTAATGTTTACAAGATGGCGAAACTTGTGGCTGAAGGTGTGAAAGAGGTTCCAGGCGCAGAGCCAATCATCCGAACCGTTCCTGAACTCATTCCTGAATCGGTCATTGAGTCGCGTGAAGACATGAAAGGGGGAAAAGAGATACAGAAAGATGTGCCTCTGGTTACACCAGATGACTTCAAAGAAGCCGGGGCCATCGCTTTTGGCACACCGACAAGGTTTGGGAATGTGTCGGCCCAGATGAAAAACCAGATTGACCAGCTGACAAATTTGTGGCTGGCAGGTGAACTGGAGGGCAAGCCAGCCGGGGTTTTTGTCTCGACAGGAAGCCTTCACGGAGGCCAGGAGACGACGATCCTTACACTCATGGCTCCTCTTTTGCACCTCGGGATGGTTCTTGTAGGGGTGCCATACTCTGTTCAGGAGCTTTTCACAACTAAAGGCGGGGGTTCGCCATACGGACCGGGTCATGTTGCAGGCACGGACAATAAACGAGAAATTGATGGGGAAGAAGCTTCGATTTGCCGCGCTTTGGGTTGCCGCTTGGCTCAGGTTGGGTTGAAACTCCAGGGGAAGTGATGATAGAGGAATAGGTTTCATGCCCATTAAATAAGTCCGCAAAGGACGAAATATTCGAAAATATTATAGGAAGGGAGTTCAAGATGAAAAGGGTTCTCTTAAGTTTAGTTGTTCTATCCATTTCTCTTCTCTTATTTACTCAACCCGTATTTTCCCACTGTGAAATACCCTGCGGTATATATGGCGACGAAATGCGATTCGATATGATTTCTGAACATATAAAAACCATAGAAAAATCCATGCAGATGATTAAAAAGCTCAAAGAGGAGAAGGATATCAATTATAACCAGTTAGTGCGCTGGGTTAACAATAAAGAAAAGCACTCTCAGGAGATTCAATCTATCGTATATCAGTATTTCATGACCCAAAGAATAAAGCCTATTTATGAAAAGGATACAAAGGAGCACAAAAAATATTTAAGGCAATTGACTTTGCTTCACGAAATGCTCGTATATGCAATGAAATCAAAACAAACAACCGACATTGAAAATGTTGAGAAGCTAAAATCTCTCTTATCTGATTTCAAAAACGTCTATTTTGGTCCTGAAAGCGGAAGGTATATCCACTGATGGATGATAAAATTTTGATACTTACTTCTTGAAAACTCAAAAGCCCTCATATAATATTTTAAAATAATATTGTTACAAAAAATCTAACTTAAAGCCTTATTATAAGAAAGGGGGAGGTTATGGAGCTTCCAGAATATATCACGGTTGATGAGGTGAAGAGGGTTTGTAAAGAGCTTGGCATAAGAGACTGGACTGAACTGACCGAGACTAAGGTATTGCCAGAAGAGGCGGAAGTGATTCTCGATGAGGTCAATGTTGAAGGAATGGATATTGACCTTGAGGACTTTCGAAAGGGCTTGGAAGTTGAACTCGAACACGGCACAGGATTTAAGGACGCGAACGTGACAAACAACCATCCTGTAATCACAGGAAAGATTGTTCTGGCTCACATGAAGGAGTTCCTCGATTACTACAAGCGCCTTGAAGTTGCCGAGTTAGAGGGGGATTTGCACAAAGCAGCCGTTGCAAAGGATTCAGCGAAAATCGCATCTTACTATAAAAGGCTCGCCGAGGCGAAACGCATCTTAAGTCAAAAAGAATCAGAGGAGCTGAAATAAGTAAGTGAAGAGCGAGAATTCAGCTTTTTTCGGATTGGCTAACTAAAAGAGATTGATAAAGAAGAGGAAATCAGGTGATTTTCTTTTTCTTCGCTCTGTTCCATATGATATCCATTTCCTCAAGGGATGAATCTTTTAAATCTTTACCCTTTTTGGTCAATTCCTTCTCTATATATTCAAATCTTTTTTTGAATTTAGAGATGCATTTTTTAAGGGCCTCTTCTGGGTTTATCTTGACAAACCTCGAGAGGTTCACAATGGCAAACAAGAGGTCTCCGATTTCTTCCTCTATGAACTTCTTATCCTCAATTTTTATGGCTTTTTTAAGCTCACCTGTCTCCTCATCAACCTTTTTGATGACATCTTTGACAGATTCCCAATCAAACCCAACCCTGGCTGCTCTGTCCTGATAGCGATGAGCTCTTAAGAGGGCTGGTAATTTGTAGGGAATGCCGTCCATGATAGACTTTCTCTTGTTATTTTTTGTTTCACTCTTCTTTATCTCTTCCCAGTGAATGAGGACCTGTTTGGAGGTAGAAATATTTTTGTCTGCAAAGACATGGGGATGCCTGGTAATCATCTTTTCAACATTTGTTCTCAGAACATCATAGATGTCGAACTCCCCCTTTTCCTTGGCGATTTGGGCATGAAAGAGGATCTGGAAGAGGAGGTCTCCCAGCTCTTCCTTGATTTCCTCTGGGTCTTTCCTGTCAAGAGCCTCTAAGACC
>SMTZ1_10000494_pt1 | contig 36613 bp, 33 predicted proteins | sample DeeMarSWOR136_30_FD_25667 | JGI IMG/M metagenome (IMG submission 25667)
AAATTCAATTTCCGTTCGAGAGTTCCAAAAAAATGATGCATACAGCACCCAAATGGGGTGATAAACAAGGTACGGGATGCTCTTTTTTGCAGTGACATTACAAAACAAATGTCAGCAAAAAAGGCATTGACAATATCACAATTTTCAAGATAATATAGATATGCCTGGTCGAGTGATATTAGAATATGATCCTGAACTCAATATAGTTTTCACTGATGACCAATGGGATGTGAAGACCAAGGAAGACGTCGATGAATTTTTCGAAGAATATAGAAAATTCTTCGAAGGTCTTGGGAAAAAGGTCTACATGATTTCGCATATAGATGGTCTTCTTGTTCGTACTTCTATCGCGGAATACTACGGAGAAAAAGCACATACTATTGTACGTCACCACCTACTTGGCTTTGCACGTTGGGGAACAAACGACTGGGCGCGGATGACTGTACGTACCACCTCACTTAAAGCTAAGATGACACCCAATATTTACAATACCCGTGAGGAAGCGATTCAGGCAGTTAAGAAGATGAAAGAAGATAAGGAAAAGGAATCGCAACACTCACCGTAGGGCGAATTGCTTAAAGCGTACAAAAAAATAGTCTACCGCTGTGTGTAGTGACAATATTACATTCATAAACAGCCATACGATCAAGGATTTCTTTTGATTGTATCATGTAAGATTGAATAATGGCTCAGCACCTTGAGTGTTTAGAAAAAATACTCACATTTGTAATAAATGAAACGTATCCCGAAGGGGTCATAGATATTCTATATGAAGATATCAAGAATATGGTTGAAAGACATCTCGCCTTGCGGGATATGGGGAATTACGTAGCCTACTTTAGACTCCTCCTTTCTTCTCCTCAGATTCCTAAGAAACTGGAATTTAGGCCTGAACTAACCAAAGCATTTATAGATCGCACGTATGCTGAAGATAGTGATACTGCAAAGAAGTTCAGAATCGATAACCTCCATAAACTTCTGGAAGATGTTTTAGAGAAAGGAACCGAGATCAACGTTGATAATCTTATGTTATTAGAAAATAAGTATAATCAGGAGATGAGACCCAGCTTTGAGCGATTGAGGGAACGGGTACGCGTTGCTTTGATACTAAAGTGGCTGCGAGGACCTTTAAGTGAAGAGTTATCAGAAGGATTACAACATTGTATAACTTTCTTAGCGACCACGTACGGGCAGTATCAGATAGATCGCGTGAGCAATATCGATTGGCAACCATACGTACTCTCCAAAGAAGAGCTTGGCCTAATCGCCAAGGAGTATAAGATCTTCGAAATTACCCTAATTGGCGCAATGCAAGCAATGAGAAATGCCAAAAAAGAAATACCGCCAATAGACAAACATCGTGAGCAGTTCCGCGTGATCTTCAAGAGTCTTGATAATCTTATCAAATTAAGCAAAGGAGGTGAGAAAGATTCGATTAAGCTATTCAAAGACAAAATTATAGTTACTACTGCATTGATTTATATGCAAGATGATTTTGTCGAAAAGGATACAGAGTTAAAAAAGCTCACTCAGCTTTTTGTTTCTCTATACTATCAGTTCCGTGACAAACACTACGCAACCTATTCAAAATAGATAAATGTGAACGAAGAACGATTAGAAAAATCAAGAAAGCAAGCCCAAGATAAGGGCATTGACTGTCTTATTTTTGTCCCGGGCGTAAATCTATTTTATTTGAGCGGGTTAAAAATGGAATTATCAGAAAGGGTTACCTTAGTAGGTATTCCAGTAGACCATGACCCCTTTGCTATGTGTCCTCTGTTTGAGATGGAGCGTGTTACCAGTAATACAGGCATAACAAATATCTTTTCGTATAAAGATGACGAAGGACCATTATTCGCCCTACAATCAGTACTAAGTGATAAAAGGGGTCAGGTATTTGGAGTTGAATTTCGGTACACCAGACTCTTGGAATGGGATTTAATGAGGCGATGTCTTGGTGAGGTGAAGATAAGAAATATCGATCCCATTCTTGCCAATCAGAGATCCATAAAAGATCCTCAAGAACTGAAGATTATGGAAAGAGCTGCTCAGATCGCAGATGTCGCAGCCGAAGCAGGCATAAAGGCGGTACAGCCAGGAATTTCAGAAACACATATAGTAAGTGTGGTTGAGAGGACAATCAAGAAGAATGGAGGAGATGGATACCTGTTAGTTGCCTCTGGAACACGGAGTATGGTACCACATGCTAAGGCAACAGATAAGATCATCAAAGAGGGCGAAATAATCTGGATAGATATCGTAGTTAGTTATGAGAATTATGTGGCTGATATTACCCGTAGCTGTTTCGCAGGAACACCTGATCCTGAACTTCTGAAAATTTATAAAATAGTATTAGAGGCTCAAGAGAGGGGTCGAACAAAGGCAAAACCAGGAATGACTGGGGCTGAGATTGATGCGTTATGTCGTGATTATATCACTGAAGCTGGATACGGTGAATATTTTTCACACCGTACAGGGCACGGTATCGGTCTTGAGGTGCACGAAGAGCCTTACATCGTGAAAAACAATCAAAGTAAATTGGAGCCAAATATGACTTTTACAATTGAACCTGGAATTTATCTTGCTGGAAAAGGAGGTGTTCGGATTGAAGATGATGTGGTTTTGACGCATGATGGAGTTCGTTCACTGACAAATTTCAAACGAAATTTTATTTGAGAAACCGGGATAGGGATGGACCTGAGTAACATATAGTACGTAAAAAATGGCTAAATCTTTCTTTCAAAGAGTAGTTGACATTATCCAGAGGATACCTAATGGCAAAGTAGCAACTTATGGGCAAATAGCAGCATATGCGGGGAACCCTCATGCAGCACGTCAGGTTGCCTATATATTACATTCAGCTTCACAAAAGAAAAATCTTCCGTGGCATCGTGTGGTAAATAGTAAAGGTGGGATATCCTTAAAACCGAGGCACGGATATGAATTGCAGAAACAGCTCTTAAAGAAGGAAGGAATTGCTTTTGACGCAAATGATTATATCGATCTGAAGCGATTTCAGTGGGAAGTCGTAGTGAACGGTGAGGCGAGCTAAATTATTTTTTTATTGCAAAAATTCTAACGCAAGAGAATCGCTTTTTTTATTTTGGTACATTCAGTAGTCTCTAATTTAATGAAATAAATGCCCATAGGAAGTTTTTTACCAGAAGAATCAATACCGTGCCAGACGATATGGTCTGATAGTCCTATAGTTTGATTATCCCATTGTTGAACCAATGTTCCACTTACATCGTAAATCGTTATCTGCGGTTTGCTATATACTATCCCCGATCTTTCGTCAACGAGCTGATATCTGATATCTATCATCTGTTGGAACGGATTAGGAATGATCTCTAGAATATCTGATCGCGAATACTTACCATCTCCCTCTTCAACAACAACGAGAGGTGTATTGTATATTGGAACGGAATTTTGTGAAATGAAGCGGCTGGAAAAACCTGGTTCATTCTCGGATCCCGTTGTATCTGGTCGGTAGACTATTCTAATGCAATAATAAATTAAACCATCAAAACCTACTGGTAATGTATCTTTGCATGTTGTGTCAGTGACAAATTTCACAAAATGAAAATACTGGTAGTTGCCATTTGCCAGTGTGTCATCTTCACCAGTGCCGGTTGTATCACGATACAGGGCGTATCCGAGAATATTGTTTGTATCTGGATTGCCTGTTGTTTGTTTAGGTAGATCCCATACCAAATCGATTGTGTCAAGCGATGTAAAAACTGTATCGCCATTAGTTGAGTCCCAGGCAGTTGGTCTTGGATTTGGTATAGAGCGCAGGGTGTCGTCTTGTAGGGTCTGAGGATTCTGGTTTGCATTTAATGTATCATTAATTATTGAATAGAATCCTTTATGAGTGAGTTCACCATATGCTGAGTCCCAGTCTGTTTGAATTAACAACCGATCGCCATTTGCCCATGGTGGTGATGGTGGTACCCAGTTGCCAAAATCAAAATTCCATACAGCAAAGGGCGGCGGACCAGGAAACCAAAAGGATTCGGATTCAGGATGAGTCTTATCTACCAAATGAGACCACACTACGGTATCAGGATTACCGGCCACATGCCATATCCGCCAATACCAACCAGTCGTATCAGCAAAGCCCATAACTCTACCAAATGTATTGTGATTCTGAGAAAGGCCAGACCCTGCAATAAGCATTAAGCAGATCAACAATTTTTTCATTTTTTGCCCCTTTTTATTTAACTAACAGGACCTTCCTGTAAGCCCTAAATCCTCCAATAGCAAAATTCACAAAATATATACCAGAGGCAACTTTTCTACCTTTTTCATCAAAACCACTCCAGCTTGCTGAGTAATAGCCAGGCCCCTGCTTCTCGGATACTAAAGTTTTCACCTTACGACCAAGAATATCAAATACAGCAATATTCACTTCCATAACACTTGGTAGCGCATACTCCATTTTAACAGTCTTGGTAAACGGATTGGGTGATAAAGTGCCAAAAGTAAAATGGCTAGGTATCATATTTGTTTCACCAGCTGATATCTTGCCAGACGATAGTACCGTTTCGTAACCACCAATGAATATCGGTTTCACTTCAAAATTAGCTTCCTTTGCTACTGCGTAACAACACTCAGTGAGTACGTCATCATTGAGCCGAATGTCACCATTGTATACGCTGTATCCCACAATTAGATCATTCAATTCTTCAAGGGAATTCCAAGTTAATCTGCTCACCGTGCTTGAAGTTCTCTCCATCTTAAGTTCAGGTAAAGCACGGAGATTGATGTAGCCTATAGATTGAGGATTTTGGGTTGCATCAAGCTGAAAACGGCTGATCCCAAAACCACACACACCATCATACTTTGTCTCTACAACAATTATCGCATCCTCATCATGGTGCCACAGTTCTGGAAGATTACCGAACTCGGCCCAAATTATTCCTCTGCCATCTTTCACCACACTGCCACAACCAGCTGAAAGTTCAAAGAGTGCCTTCTTAGGATGGTTTACACAATACGCAGTAAACGTCAACTCACCTGATACCTTTTCTTCATTGTTAAAATCGACCACAGCATACACAAGATGAGATGGTGCAAGAGATTCGGTAGGTCTTTCGCTCACATTGACAGCGAGTTCTTCTAAACCAGAATTTGCTGCCTTTAAAAATATAATGCTCTCTTTTTCATCGCTTAAGGACCAAATTGGCTCTCGATAGACCATTGTCTTCAAAGTATTCTTAGTAACAAACTGATCTTCTGTAAATAATCTGTCAGATCTATTAGTATAGACTGTCGGTTTCCATACTGCGCTTACAGCGGTAGAAAACTGATAACCAACACCTCTTTCTATTGCAAAATCATCGCCCAACCACATGCCAAAGATATATGTCCAGTTCTCATACATCTGATCATCACGCAAACGAGTGAGCATATCCAGAGGATCACCTGTAGGACTGTATTCATCAGTGATATCGCTGACTGTATTATACACTGAGTTGTAAGGAACCGACACCCAATTCATGTCCGTGATAGTTGGATTCTCAACTAAGGGAACGGCAAAGTTTGGATCATGCGAACCTACAAAGACTGTTGTTGTATCTTTGACTGCTACAACTTGATACCCGGTTCCCTTATCAATCGTAAAGTTATCACCCAGCCACATGCCAAACATATAGGTCCAGTTCTCATAGATTTGATCACTGCGTAAACGGGTAAGCATATCGAACGAAGTACCATTTGGACTCATCTCGGTTGAGATATCTGATACCGTTGTGTAGACGTTATGATATGGTAATGATACCCAATTCATATCCGTTATCGTAGCATTCTCGTTGAGGAATTTATTGAATTTGAAGCCCATATTCGATTTGCCGCTTCTATTGAGTGCTACATCAACGGCTTTGACAAGATAATAGTAGCTATTTCCAACATTCACCGCGCCAACATCAGTGAAGGTTGTTTCAGGAGCAGGTGCAACGCCAATGGAATCAGATGGTCCTGGCACAAAATCTGGCGATGTATTTCTATATATTACATAATAACTTATGGTTTCTGGATTACCAGCAGTGTCTCTCGTTACTGGATGCCACCAGAAATAGGCATCGGCACTGATTTTTTCTCCATAGATATAAGGCGCTTCAGGAGGAGTGATATCTACTGGAATCTGTTCCCAGAGATTGAGACCACCCCACCGTTCACCGATAAAGAGATCGAGATCAGTATCATTGTCAATATCCGCGAAGGCGGGAGCTGTGTTTTCTTCTACGTTGATGCCCGCAAATGCGTCCGTTACCCAGGTCCACGATGGAACAAAGGGTGTGCCGTCATTGCGATAATAGACAATGCTGCCAAATGCCTCGCCGATAAAAAGATCAAAATCATTATCGTTATCAATGTCTGAAAAAGTGGGAACGCTGCGATCTCCCACATCAATACCGGCATAGTTATTCGTAACATACGTCCAGGAAGGGACAAAATATGTGCCATCATTTTGGTAATACCATATCACACCGAGAACATTGCCGATAAATAAATCATAATCGTCGTCGTTATCGATATCTACAAAAGTTGGAGCACATCTATCGCCCACATCAATGCTGTTGTAGTTATTCGTTACGTAGGTGAAATTGGGCGACATTACTGAACCATCATTCCGGTAATAATAAATGTTTCCTTCAAGGTTTCCGATGAACATATCATAATCATTATCATGATCTATATCGACGAGTGTCGGAGCACTATTATCACCGACATCAATGCCTTCATAGTTTTCTGACACAATAGTCCATTGATGATTTGTCGCTATGCCATCATTTCTGTAGTAGTCTATAAGACCCACCCATTCGCCTGAGAAGAGGTCATAATCTCCATCAGCGTCGATGTCCACCATAGCCGGTGTCGTGGACGAGTTCATATCAATGGTGAGATAGTGTCTTCTTACAAAAGTCCAGGATGCGTTCTGGGGGGTTCCGATATTTCTGTAAAAATTTATGTTGCCAATGTATTCACCGACAAAGAAATCAAAGTCGCCATCATTATCGATATCTACAAAAGAAGGTGCATTTGTGTTGCCAACATCAGAGATATAATTGTTGGTGACATAGACCATATTGGGTGTTGACGGTGTACCTTCATTTCGATAAAACCAAGTAGTCCCCTCAGAGTAACCAATAAAGAGATCATAATCATTGTCTGCATCGATGTCCACAAGCCAAGGTATATTCTTTGCACCTACATCGATCCCAAACCAACTGCTATCGACCAGCGTCCATGTAGGAGATGAAGCATTTCCATCATTTCTGAAATAATTTATATTTCCATCGTGCTCGCCGATAAAGAGATCGTAATCGTCGTCATTGTCAATATCACAGAAAAAGGGTGCTGAAAACCTGCCTATGGCATCGATATAGGTTTCTGTGATTAATACAAAGTAAGGCGCACTTGACGTACCATCATTTCTGTAGAAATTCAGGTTACCATCCTGTTCACCAATAAAAAGGTCATAGTCGCCATCGTCATCTATATCAATAAATGCTTCAGAGCAACGGTTAAATACGTCAATATCGCTAAAAAATTCCTCCACGAATGTCCATGAGGGCGATGATGCAGTGCCATCGTTGCGGTAATAGTGCATACCGCCATGTTCTGCTCCAATAAAGAGATCGTAGTCGTTATCCGCGTCAATATCAACCCAGAACGGTTTTGAATAATTAACGCCCCCTGAATAAGCACCCGCAAGATACACGCCGTCCACATACTCTTCAAGGACTCTCTGCCAGATTTGTCCCTGAAGACTGAAAGGAATACTAAAGGACAGAATCAACAATAGTTTTTTCATTTTGACTCCCTTTTACACATAAACATGCAAAAAGTGTAACACTTTTAATTAAATAAAATATAATCCTAGATTGCATCAAGCATTTCTATATTTTAATACTATCACTAATTTTTGTTTATTATTACAATATTATAACAAAAAGGACTTAAGTGTCAAGGATAGAATTATGCCTAATTAATAGGTGTTAAGGCTTGACAATAAAGGGATTTCGTTTAAAGTAGGATAATGCTTTCAATGAAATTTATTGATTTCCGGAGTGACACAGTAACCTTACCTACAGATGAGATGCGTGAAGCAATTCATATCGCTGTCTTAGGTGATGATGTTTTTGGCGAGGATCCAACGACCAACCGTTTTGAGAAGAGGGCTGCTGAAGTCATGGGCAAAGAAGATGCCCTTTTGGTTGCCAGTGGAACTATGGCTAATCTTGTGTGTGCGTTGACTCATTGCGCGCGCGGTGAAGAGGTGATTCTGGGTGACCAATCACACATGTTTCTTAACGAAGGTGGCAGTATGTCAGTTCTGGGAGGACTACATCCTCACACAGTTGTTAATCAGCCCGATGGAACCATGCGGTTGGAGGATATTAAGGCTGCTATTCGAGGCGATGATGTTCACTGGCCTCGTACTCGGCTGATTTGTCTTGAAAATACCCATAATCGTTGCTACGGTTCACCTTTATCTCCTGAGTATATCGACTCCGTGGCATCACTTGCCCGGCAACACGGATTATTGGTGCATCTCGACGGTGCGCGTATATTTAATGCGGCTGTTGCTTTGGGAATTAATGTCAAAGAATTCGCAAGCAGCGTTGATTCTATATGCTTTTGTTTATCCAAGGGGCTTTCTGCACCGATTGGTTCGGTAATATGTGGCTCGCGTGATTTTATTGCAGAGGCACGCAGGAATAGAAAATTACTTGGTGGCGGTATGCGTCAGACTGGAATCATCGCGGCTGCAGGTTTTTTGGCAATAGGCAAGATGGTGAAGCGTTTAACTGAGGATCACGCAAACGCCCGCCGTCTTGCTGAAGGTATCGGGAAGATCGCAGGGCTATCAATCGATATAGAAAGAATTAAGACTAATATATTGTATTTTGATCTTAATAGTGGAGGATTGGCACCTGATGAGTTTTTAGCGCGGCTTGAAAAAAAAGGTATTAAATTATTACGCACAGGTCCATCACGTTTTCGGATGGTGACACATTACGGCATTCGCTCGGAGCATGTAGACACTGCTTTAGCATCCTTGAGCGAAGTATTGGGGGAGAAATATTAATTGAATTGCTACTCTTTGCTTGACAAACGATATTTTTTTGCTAAAGTTGACTAGAAAAATCTTATGAGAAAAATTTCAGCTATAGTATATACTATTGTGTTGTTGATTTTCATGAGTGGATGTGTTACGACCAGCGAAACAACTGTTACCACAATATCATCACCGTCTCAATATTTCGGTGAAGGTCTTTATATCGCTGGCGTTGACACAGTTTCATATGAAAGGGTTGAGATCAAACCGCAACTCGTGAACATTCCCCGTCCGCAATATCCGGATTCCGCACGCAATGAAGGTGCTCAAGGTATTGTAAAGATAAAGGCATTAGTAGATGTCGATGGCAGTATCATGGCAGTTTTTATTGTCCAGTCGAGCGGTCATGAAATGTTGGATCAAGCAGCGCTTGAAGCAGTGAAGAAAGCAGAATTTGCACCTGCGAGATCAAATGACAAACCAGTGCGTGTTTGGGTTACGGTACCTATAAATTTTAAGTTGTCGGGGCAATAACATTAGCTTAACACTCTGATTGTTGTTCTGATATTTTGAACTGACTACCTATTACATATCCAGGTTGACACTCAATAATTCTGGACTATAATATGACTACCGCATGAGAAGCAGGAAAGAATTTCGCATTTGGGTGGCCAATGAGCCTGGGACATTATGGCGCATCTGTGATGCGTTGCAGAAAAATGGCATAAACATTCGAACAATTGCAGGTATTGCAGGACAAGATATCCTCGCCGTTGTTACAGACCAAGATGATGAAACGAGAGAAGTCTTTAAGAAACTGCGCCTGACTTTTGCAGAATTTGAATTGATAGTCTTGAGGGTTACTAATATGCCGGGAGAAATAGCTTTTTTTGCTAAAAAACTTTCAGATTTCAAAATAAATATCGATTCTGTTTACATGCTGGGTGAGTCAAAGGGGAAGGGCGAGATGGCATTTGCAGTTGATGATGTGGAGAGGGCAAAGCAGGTTCTGGGGTTATTATAAAAATTGTGGATCGTATATGTTGACACTAGGGCAATATTAGATAGAATTATAAATGCCGCGGATAAATCTTGAAAGATTGATAAAAATTTTGGGACAAATCGCAGAAATTCTACGGAGTTCACCAGAAGTAGCTTTAGAAGAACTCCGCATGATAAGTGATATGATTGATAGCCAGATACCTTATCGTGACGGGCACAGCAGGAGAGTTGCCGATTATGCAATCAAGACCGGTAGGAAACTTGGTTTAACGGATGAAGAAATAGTGGCACTTGAAACAGCCGCCTTGCTTCACGATTTTGGGAAGATCGGAGTAGAAGATAATATATTGGATAAACCAGCTTCTTTGATCGATGCCGAAAAGGCTGAGGTTGAGAAGCACGTCTTACGAGGCTACTACATGTTGGCCGGCTTTATCGAGCTAGGAGATGCTTTGAAAGGGATAAAAACTCATCACGAGCACTATAATGGTTTAGGTTATCCACAGGGTTTGACTGATGGATACATACCATTGATTGGAAGGATTATCGCAGTTGCTGATGCCTATGATGCAATGACTTCGGATAGACCGTACAGAAAGGCAAAAACCAAAGAACAGGCAATCGATGAGTTAAAGAAATTTGCTGGTCAACAATTTGACCCCCACATCGTTGATGTTTTCTTAGATATCATAAAGTCTTGAAATTACATTCATATGAAACAGACAGTGCCCTGACTGAAAGATCTTATTACAGTATTCAGGTAATTCCAGCGTAAGATTTTAGAAGCAACCCCTACACGATACCTGTGCGAGTTTTAGATAGACTAATCTACGGTCCAAAGATTCCTATCTCTCTGAAGCCGGTTATTCCTATATTGTCATCCTTTGCCTCTAGCTTCACATATCTGCCGATCTCAGTAAATCCATCTATGTAAAAATAGCCTTTCTCCTCATTTGTAGAACCAACTGCAGCTCCCCAATTTAAGGTATCGCTGGAGACATAGACATCAAAGCCAGGGAGGGCTGGGGTGCCAGCGATTGTCATTCCGTACATAACAAGGGCATTTGTCTGAACCGTGTCTGCGCCCAAATCCACGTAGACCCAACTTACATTTGTTGCCGTTAAAACTACACAGTATGTGGGCCAGGGTCCCCATTTTCCATCAGTTGCTTTCGTGAAAGTATCAGAATATGCTTCTGCAAAACAATTCTTGCCAAGGGAAAGAAGTTGATATGGGTTATCTGGGATGGTAGTTGTATCCGGATCAGTAATGTATGTATATCCAAAATCGCTCTCACTCGGTGCAGCAATAGAGGCAACTACACGCCACTTTTTAACATACGCTTCAGGGAAGTACATACTGCGGAAGATTGAGTGTTGTCTGACTTCCTACGTCCTGCTGCCACAAGGTATAGTAAGGACCATCTTGCGTTGCCTTAACTTGGAATTCGTATTGGTCGGGCTCACTGCCGTGAGTAGAGGACAGTTGATCCCAGCTAAAGGTTACATCAGTTGCGCCGACAGCAACGATCGGGTTGCCACGCCAGAGTTTCATGGTGGGAACTTCTATATCTACATCCAACGGGAAAAAATCACATGCTGCTTTGGGAGTTGTATCGGGCCAGCCAGTATCGTAATTCATGACGATTACTTTAAATGTTGCTCCCTGTAAGTCCATCAGATCTTCTCCCATAAAAGTTTCACTGTATATGCCTTCAGTGTCAGTTTTATCATTCTCTTCAGGATCTAATCCAAGAAAATTCGTAAAGAAACTTTCCGGACTATTGATCCAAAATCCTATCCAACGGTCTGCAAGAACAGCACCCGTTTCATTTTGATAAACTCCATGTATCACAACTTCATCATCGGGCTCAAATGGAGCTTGTGGTCCTCGCTCGCATCCAATCAACAACAAGAAAACCAATGCGAGAATCGGAAGTTTTTTCATTTTTCCTCCTTTTAATTTTAATATTTTAGTATAATTACACACGGTGGAATGTCAATGTTTTTAGGACAGTTTCGATCGGTCTGTTGACAAATTGGCGATTTTGTCTAAGGTTGTGATAGGAATATAGCTTCCGTTCATATGTATATAGAATTAGAGGTACCTGATGAAACAATTATTTAATTTTCGTTACACAATGGTGTTTTTGATTTTTACTTTTCTGCATTGTGGTGTGAATTATGAATCGCCTTATGATGATCAAGTTAGTAATGTGACCGACGAAGAGATAGAAGCATATTTGAAGACGATCTGTCTTACGCTTGGCGGACATATAGGCTATGAGGCAGTTGGAACGTGTGGGCAGTGCGGTGGAATGACGCCATGCTGTAATATGGCAATTTGCGATGCTTGTGCAGCAGCGCAAGGCGTTTGCCCATTTTGCTTGAAGAAGGTTGATTGGACAAAGAATACTGATCCAGAAAAAGAAATACCAATTCTTATTGCGATCCTTGCGAGATCTGATAATCTTAAAGCCAGGCAAGTAGCAATACATGCACTCACGCAAATACGACAGCCTGGTACGATTGAGCCGATGATGAGGTATGCGAATGAGAAGATGTTATCTTTGGAACTTGTTAAGGCAGTAGGTGCATTCAAGGAAGCACGTTTTATTGGATATCTTAAGAGGGTACTGCAACAATATGCCGGTGATGACTATTTTGGTGATGATAGAGGGGATATCGAAACGCAATATTATTTATCAAATGCTGTCCAGGAGGCCGCAGCAAGTCTTGCGAAGATCGGTACTAAAAAGGCTTTGGACATTTTGTTGCGATCTGCAAAAAGAGGCAAGCTTTGGGAACGATGTTTTGCAATTAGGGCATTGGGCAACTGTGAGGACAAAAGAGTTAAACAGGTGCTGACTGCATGCTTGAAAGAATTTTTTGCAAAAGATGAGGATTGGAAATGGATACCCGGAAGAGATCTTATCGGCGCGACGCTGCAGTCTTTATCGCATGTTGGTGATAAGCAGGCAGCACTGCTCGTAATGCACTATATTAGAAATCCTGGATGTGATTTCTTATATGATGAGCTTAAGAATTGTCTTTCCAAAATCGGCAAACCCGCTGTTCCTGAGATTACTAATGCTATCAGGGAAGATTTAAGTGACAAAGTGTATGATTGGGGAAGGCTTAGTTTGCTTGAAGCGCTCGGTGATATTGGCGACACCCGAGCGATCCCTTTCTTCATTGAGATGCTTGATCGATCGTATGATGATGATTATATGAGAGGAGACATAAAAGGTGTTTGCCTTCAAGGGTTGGGTAAACTGAAGGCAAGCGAATCGCTCGACAGAATCGCTCGAGAACTCACAAATGGAGAGGATGAATCGATACGTCAAGCTGCTGCTCATGCCCTAGGTGAAATTGGTGGTGCTGAAGCGTTTGCTATACTCGAAGAAAAACTTGAGAAATCAGATACTGAATGGGTAGTGCGTGAGTGTTTAGCGAGTCTTAACGCAATTGCCTTTAAGGAAATGAAAACAGGGGAGGCGAAGTTGAAGGCATCTAAGATTACTGCCAAAAAGAGTAGCTATGAAGCAGCCTTTCAACTTATGTATCAATCTCTCAAAAATGGTGAACTATGGCCTGTTGATTTCTTTTTCGAAATACTTAGTGATGTTCCAATGCGGCGGAATTTCTATAATGTTGTAGAATTACTTAAGACAAATAATGAGAAGACATATGGCAAGACACTTGCTTTTTTAAACAATGTAACAAAACTAAATATTAAATCAAGCTTCAATGATTCCAATAACGATAAACTTGAGGTAACACAAACATTCTGGAGATGGTTTCAGAAACATTATCAGGAACTGCCCTGAAGACTGGGCAAAGCGTAGGGCGAAGGGCGTAAGGCGAAAGAAAAGAGTACAAGAAATAGCGTAGGGCGAAGGGCGAAAGAAAAGAGTACAAGAAATAGCGTAGGGCGAAGGGCGTAAGGCGAAAGAAAAGAGTACAAGAAATAGCGTAGGGCGAAGGGCGTAAGGCGAAAGAAAAGAGTACAAGAAATAGCGTAGGGGGAAAAATACCGTCGCAATGCGACCATAACTGTTGCGTAGCAACCATCACCGTATATAGTGCCATCTATTGCTTGACAATCACCAATTTTTCATTAAATTTGCTTATGAAGGTAAAAAGTTTTATTACCTTTTTTATATGTTCCATAAGTCTCTCTTTCGCAGTTATACCCCTTCCGAATGCGCCATCTTGGTCATCAAACGATACTGATTACTCAACTGGTGGAGCACTCTACGACATGACAATGGATGGCTGGATTGATTACTGCACAGGTAATGGAAATGATATGGCTTCTAATCGTAACAGCATTTATGTCAATCAGAATGGTACGCTCGAGACCACGGCATCGTGGCACTCAACTGAATCTGGATATTTTTCTCATATCTACATTGGCGATGTCAATAACGATGGATATCCAGAGATGGCTGTATCCTATCTTGGCTTTGGTGCTGCAAATCAGGGTCCTACGAGTATATACATAAATACCGGTACTGGTCTTGACCCAACTGCATGGTGGACGTCAGCTGATTTGTACAATTCTTTTGATTGTGCTTTTGGTGATGTGGATCTGGATGCAGATCTTGATCTGGCGGTTGCAGCCGGCGATGCCTACACAGCACTAAAATCACCAACTAAGGTTTATAGAAATAACAATGGCACAATTGAAACAACACCTTATTGGATATCAACCGATTCAACGCCAGGTGATGCCTGCCGTTGGGTAGACCTGAACAACGATGGTTACCTTGATCTCGTTGTTGGTTATCTGCGAAAACTTGCCGTATTCAACAACATAAATGGTACTTTGGAGCAGGTTGCCTCGTGGTCAACAAGCGAACCTGGTTGGATTTTACGCGTAGCGGCAGGCGACTATAACAATGACGGTTATAAAGATGTTGCAGTGGCCTGCAATGGTCAATTATCCGGGGATATAAGTCGAATTGAAGTATATAGAAATGAAGATGGTATACTCCAGACTCCACCAGAATATGTGATGTTGACCAATAGAAGTTACTGCTCCTGCGTTGAGTGGGGTGATGTCAATAATGACGGTTGGATTGATCTGGCAGCTGGTGGTTGGTGGGAACCAGTTGTTGTTTTTGAAAATAACGGCGGCGTTATTGATACTACACCTGCCTGGTCTTGGAGCGGGGGATCGGGTTTAGTTTGTGAAACAGTCATGTGGGGCGATATCAGAAAAAATGCGTTAACAACAATCGACGAATATAAAAATGGCGACGGTGTAAGAAAATTGTTTTATCTTGACCATCATCCAATCCAGTCACTTGAAGAGGTGGCTATAGATGATTCACTTGTGTCTATCACGGATTACACTTACGATCCATTGAACGGCTGGATATCATTGAGAAATGCACCACCTTCAGGTAATGATATTGTCACGATCAGATATACGTATAGCAGATATCCGGATCTCGGAGTGACAAACTGGAGCAGATCGAATGGCAATTATTTGTTCAGCAACACTACAGGTATTGAAGAATTTGCAGTACAGACCACAGGATCTTTGCACCTGAGGCTCGAGCTGTATCCAAATCCGTTCAGAGAAAAAATAAATATCAGATGCATAATGCATGATATACGATACAAGATGCAGGATTTCACATTAAAAATCTATGATGTAGGTGGTCGAGCGGTTCGGCAATGGAACAAACAGAATATAGGACTATCTACCCATATGACGTGGCACGGCGTTGATGAATTTGGCAGGAGGCTTCCTGCCGGTATTTACGTTGTTGAACTCAAGGTTGGGGACATGACTGCCAGAGAGAAGGTAGTATTAGTAAGGTAAGGTCGCATCAATCTTAGAATTGATTGTTGAGCGACTTTCTGTACTACTGGCAATATAGGTGAAACATATTACTATTTTTCTCGTATTACATTGTAGATGGTGTGCAGCATGATGCTTTTAACTATTTTGTGATTAAACCGTAATATAGCAACCTCGTTTCTTGAGAGAAACGAAGAGGTTAAACCCCGCACTTTTAAAAAAAGTGCGGGGTTGGTGGAGGTGTTTATGCAGAGTGTTTTATCAGTCATGTTTACGATAGCTCAACTATTCAATGCCACAGCAGAATTTTGCGAAACCTACACAGTTGAGCAAGGTATAAAGGTAGAGGTCTATAATGCAAATGGTGATATTAACGTTAGTGTGTGGGATAAAGAGGTTGTGGAGGTTTATGCGCTACTAGAGACAAAACATGATGAGCAAGAGTTAAAAAAAGTGGCAGTTGATGTTAGCGTAGGTGACATATTTGCTGTCAAGACAGAATATCTTGAAAAAGATGCAGAAGTGTCAGTAGAGTATATCATAAATGTTCCTGTCGGTGTTCGTGTTCATCATGTCGAAACTGCAAATGGTAAAGTGGAGATAAAAGGTACTAAGGGCGATGTGACATCAGTTAGTGCGAATGGCGACATAGATATAAAAGATGTGGATGGTTCAATAGATGCAGCAACAGCAAATGGAAGTGTGACAATCAAATCAGCGTCTGGTTCTGTAGAGGCACGAACATCGAATGGCGATGTTACCATCAAAGGATCAAACAGTGCACTGAGTGCAATTACCTCTAATGGAAGCATAATTGCAGAGATTTATAATATTTCTGAGGACGGCGCCAAACTTAAGACAAGCAACGGTTCCATAAAAATTTTCGTAGTCGATACTTTGAGTGCTGATATTATTATGGGGACTTCAGACGGTGAGGTTTCTGTTCACAACCTACCCCTGTCAATAAAAACAGAATCTAAGATGTCTCTGGAAGGGGCAATCGGCAAAGGCGGTGCATCAATACAAGCCAGTACTTCTTTGGGAAATATAGATTTATACAAGATCAAGAAGAAATAGATATAGCTCAAATAGTCGTTTCGAATACGAGCAGGTGGTTGGGTGCTTGACAGTGGGCTATAATGTAAATACATTATAGTGTGCATTCTTTTTGAATTTCTCTGTATCCAGCATCTCTATATGTGATATTAACAAAGGGGGCATGATTTATGAGCGGAATTGTGGGTGTTGTATCAGGAAAGGATTGTAAAAGAGATTTATTTTATGCCACAGATTATCATTCCCATCTGGGCACATCGTATGGTGGAATCGCAATGTCTGACGGTAAGAACATCAAGAGAAAAATTCACGCGATTTCAAGAGCTCAGTTCAAATCAAGATTCGTCGAGGATATTGACTTCATAAATATGAACGGGAATTTCGGCATCGGTGTCATAAGTGACAGAGATACGCAGCCTCTGGTTACCAGACTAAAATTCGGAGAATACGCCATATGTGGTGTTGGATACATAAATAACCAAAACGAACTTGCAAAGAAATTAATTAGTCAAGGTGTAGTTTTTTCTGAAATGCTCGGCGGCCAAGTAAACCAGATTGAGCTTGTTGCTAAATTGATTAACAAAGGCAAGAACTTGATAGACGGCATAGAGCGTATGCATGATCAAATTGATGGGTCTCTGTCTCTATTACTTCTCGGTAAGGACGGGGTCTATGCAGCACGAGACAGGTATGGTAGAAGTCCGTTGGTTTTGGCTGAAAAAGATGGGGCGAAGATAGTTGTTTCAGAAACATGTTCCTATAAGAACCTTGCGTTTAAGACGAAGAAGTTTTTAGGTCCTGGAGAGGTTGTGCTTCTGACTAAGGACAAAGTCAAACAAGTGAAGAAACCTGGTAAGATTCTTCAGTTGTGCGCATTTTTATATGTTTATGCCGGTTTTCCTGCATCGGAATATGAAGGGAAGAGTGTTGAAGAATTCAGAGAATATTCTGGGAGGATTATTGCGCGGAGAGACGATGTAAAGGTTGATTTCGTTGCTGGTGTTGCAGATTCAGGTACAGCATATGCACACGGTTATTCTCATGAATCAGGAATACCTGTAAAGATACCGCTGCTTAAATACACCCCTGGATGGGCACGGAGTTATGTACCCCCGTCACAAGAAACGCGCGATCTAGTAGCATTGATGAAGCAAGTAACAGCAGATGTTTTAATAAAAAACCAAAGGATTGTGATAACTGAAGATTCGATCGTCAGAGGGACTCAGTTGAAGAACTTCTTGCTTGTCAAATTATGGGATGCCGGAGCAAGGGAAGTTCATGTTAGACCTGCATGTCCTGCGCTTATGTTTCCCTGTAAATTTTTGTACTCAACAAGAGGATTAGACGAATTGTTTGCACGAAGAATAATTAAGCGTATGTATGGTAAGCATATAAAGAATGTTAGCTCTTATCTTGATGTCGATTCGAAAGAGTATAGGAAAATGTTAAAAAATATGGAGAAAGATTTGAATGTTACATCACTAAGATATCAAAGATTGGAAGATATGATTTCTGCGACTGGATTATCCAAAAAGAATCTATGCACATATTGTTGGACAGGGGAAGAGGTGAAGAGTGGAGGGCGTAAGGCGCTTCTGCGCACTAAGGACTAGATACTAGTAACAGCGTAGGGCGTTGGGCGTAATGCGTAGAGCGAAAAATACTAGTAACTGAGTACTAGATACTAGATATAGCCAAGCGGTCCAAGCGCTTTGAAACTGTCAAACAATAGATCCCATCTATAGTCTATTTCAAAGTGAATTTTGCTACCCTGTACCAGTCTGTGGGTTCACCCTCAGTTGAGAATAGGTGTATAGCATTTACTTCAAAGCTGACATTTAAATCTCTACCTATTTCTGTAATTATTGCTTTTTTTATTTCAGAATGGACATTTCCATACATTAGACTCAAATGTGGCACATACTTATCTTTGGAAACTATGTCAAATAATATTCTTGCTTTTTCATGTCCTTTCATGATTTCTTCAGTTTCTTCTGCTTTGATAAACAAGCATCTAAAGAACTCGTCCAGATATTCTATTTTGGTCAAAGTGATTGTACAGGGGTTGATCATAGTTGCCAATTGCGATGTTATGGCAATGATTTCATCTTCATATCCGGTTAATTCACCGATTAATGTAATGTGTGGTTCAAAAGTCGCTGTTGCATACTTTTTACTCAGCTTTAAAATCAATCCATATAACCATGCATATGTATGGTCTTCAGGCATCAACCACAATGAATATTTCCCGGTCTTTTCTCTGAATCCTGCGTCCATTTCCTGTAGCATTTCTTGCATTAATCCGTCGAGATATTTTCCCTTGCGACTATATTGCCGTCTGTCTTTATGCACTTTGGTTGGCTTATGAGGCGCTTTGATTTTGGGACGTGGTTTTATTTTTATCTCTTCCGTGTCCTTTTTCTTTTTTGCCATAGCGTGAAGACATTATAATAAAATCAATATAGGTGTCAACACGATTCATAGAGAGCTCTGAAAGAGTATTCATCGCTTTCACATATTTTCGTCCGACGATTTAACTTGACAAGAACCTATTTCGAACTACATTTATAAAAGGTGGTATATGAATGAAAAAATGGCAGCTTTCAACGAAAAAAGGAAGGAATTCGGAAGCCACCCCGCCTCGCATCTGTATTTGGTCAGGCGAGATCAAGGAATTTCGGTTAAGGATTTCGATAAACATACTGGTATAACATATGTTCGAAAATAGAAAAGACGCAGGCAGACAGATCGCGCAGGCATTAGGCGAATACAAAGATGCGGATGTTTTAGTGTTGGCAATACCCAAGGGTGGCGTAGAAGTAGGCTACGAAGTTGCAAAATATCTTAATGCCGAGTTTTCAGTATTAATGGCCAGAAAACTACCTTTTCCAGATGAACCAGAAGCAGGTTTTGGTGCGGTCGCTGAAGATGGTACTACATTCATATATGATGATGCTATGAAATGGGTTAACAAAGAGGTTATCGAACGTATCGTAGGGGAACAAAAGAAAGAGATCAAAAGAAGAATTAGCGTACTGAGAGGAAGTAAGCCACTGCCAGAAATTGAGAATAGAGTTGTAATTTTGGTGGATGATGGTATTGCTATGGGTTCCACGATGAGGGTGGCAATACAACTTTGCAAGAAATGTTGCGCGAGAAAAATAATTGTTGCTGTACCTGTTGCTGGGAGAAAAACTGCTCAAGAGATAGGACAGATGGTTGAACAGATATTGGTGCTGGAGCAGCCACCATTTTTCCATGCAGTTGCGCAGGTTTATAAAAATTGGTATGATGTATCAGATGAGGAAGTCGTTGAGATCATGAAAAAGTTGAGGGCATATCGTTATTAAAAGATGGAATGAATATGATTAATAATGCTATTTTCTTTACTCAACCACACTATGCCTTGACAATGTAGGGATTTCTAGTAAAATAATATATGGATTCAGGTAATACTGTAGAATCAAGTTGAGGAGGATGTATTATGAACATTACGAAGGAATTTCGTTTAATTCTACCGAATAAACCTGGTGAACTCGCGCGCATATGTGAGGCTTTAGCCAAACATGAGGTGAATATCCGTTCGATTGCCGGGATTGCAGGAACACTGCCAGTCATGGCTATCACAACCGAACAGGAGGATGGAGCGCGTGATGCCCTTAAAGAACTCGGTATAGATTTTCAGGAATTGGAATTAATCATTATTAAACTTACAGATGTACCAGGAGAGTTAGCCTTCTTCACGAGAAAGCTCGCAGATGCCAATATCAATATTGAGTCAATATATATGCTTGGAGAATTGGCAGGCGAAGGGAAGATAGGATTAACAGTCACAGTGAACGACATAGATAAAGCCAAAAAGCTGTTGGCATCGTAAATTGTGATACTGATTCAGGGAATCAGTTTAGAAAAGTAGTTTCCTTGCGCTAATTTTTGTATAAAACCATGTAATCCAGAATGATCTTTTTGGCTTCTGGACGCAAATCCAACTTTAGTTTTTCATCTTCTATAACTGCATCGACAACTTGCCACACTTTTTTCAAATCTTTCTTCATAAAATTTTGGGCTTGCGTAAGAGCTAAGATAATCGCTACGGTGAAGCTCTCTGATTTCTGTTCATGTGCCATCTTAAGGACAGGTATTGCATTCTCCGGATGGAAATAGTCATCCATGACTGAGAGATATCCCAGACAAAATATTTCATCTGCAGTAAGTTGCTCCATGGCTAAGTTGAGCACTGATTTTTTGTATTTTAAGCCCAAGTAGTATGAAAAAAGCTCCGCATTCTTTTTTCCCTTTGTGTCCCAAGAGAGTGCGTTGATTATAGCAGCTTTGATATCGATAGGAATTTTTGATGAACATAAATATCGGGCAATCTCAAAACCAACAATCCCATCAGTTTTGGCTTTTTTGACTATTTCAACATCTGTATAGGCATCAGAAAAAGGTGTAGAGGTGATCGGTGAGTCAGCATAACTGCTTGTTAGTAGCACAAAAAGTGCAGAAAGTGTCACTATTTTCTGCCATTGTTTCATATATTCCTCCATGAGATTTGAATTGTTCAACCAAAAAATCTAACAATTATGATTCATCGACTTTCTTCTTTCTTCCACAAAATGCAATAAAAGCGAAGAATTTAAACAATCCACTGTATACATTATAATGTTCACCGTGGAAATGTCAATCAGCTTCTATAAACTGAAGACGAAATGTACCGCGTGGCCTTGACTTCTTTTATTTCCTATATAGAATTATCACAGTAACGATGCATTTGGACAATCTGGAGAAGATACTCACTTTTATTCTGCGGGAGACGTCTGCCCAAAAAATGATTGATATTTTGTATGACCGAATTGAATTTTTTGTGGAAAGACACATACTTCTGCGCGATGTGGAGAACTTTGCTGCATATTTTAAGTTCCTCCTGTCTACGTCTCTTGTCCCCAAGAAATTGAAGTTTGAACCGAAATTAGTTCAAGCTTTTGTTGACCGCACATATGCAGGGTTTTCAGCCTCTATTCAAAAATTTAGGGCACGTAAGCTGTACGCCTACCTTAAAAATAAACTTGAACTGGGAACCAAGGTGAGTGATGATAATCTTGCACTACTAGAGAATATATTGAAAATAGAAAAAAAACCGACTTTTGATAGGTTGGTAGAGCATATCCGCATCGCAGTTATTTTGAAATGGTTACAAGGGCCGTTGAAAGACCAGGTATCCGAGGGATTGAAGGATTATGTGATTTTCTTGGCAACTGTTTATGGTCAGTATGAGAAGAATCGTGTGCTTAATGTTGAGTGGCATCCTTATGCTATTTCCGAAGAAGATATGACATTGATTGTGAGAGAATATAAGATTTTTGAAACTTCTATAATGGAGGCTCTCCAGGTTATACGCGAGGCTATATCTAAGAATCCTGATCCTAAGAAATATCAGGAGCAGTTTCGTATCGTCATTGTTAGTCTTGATAATCTTGTTAAGCTGAGTAAAAAGGGCGAATTGAATTCCTTTGAAGCATTTAGAGATAAAATTATTGTAGCAATTACTCTAATCTATGTTCAAGATGATTTTGTGGAAAAAGATTCTGAATTGAAAAAACTAATTCAGTTGTTCATATCGCTTTATCGTCAATTTAGTGATAAAAGCTATGCCACAGTGAAGGTTGAAAAGTAGATATTTAGGAGGGAAAAGATGGAAAGCCTGTTTTAAGGGTTGCTGTTTTTGAATAAATCTTATGATATAAATCATAAGCATGATGATTCTAGATATCCCAAGATCGAGGTTTTTAAGAACTTAGTTGAACGTAGATGATAATACGCATTAACACTCGCATAAGTACCTTGACAATCCGTGCATTTTACTTAGTATTATGTTGATATTTAAGAAAAGAGAGTCGCTATGAAGAAAATTGCATTGATGTATCTTGCATTTTTTACACCTTTTTTATTTGCTCAGTGGGAACCTGAGATAAGACTGACTTTCGATGATTCGACTTCATACACCTCTATTAACAATGCACGGTGGGTATCGGCAGAGGGCAATATTATTCATGCTGTTTGGTACGATCATCGTGATGGAAATGATGAGATTTACTACAAACGTTCCACCGACGATGGAACAAACTGGGGGGCTGATACAAGATTGACAGATGAACCACAGACTTCAGCGTATCCTTCTATAGCAACATCAGGTGATAATATTCATATAGTATGGTTTGACGGTCGAGACTTTAATTGGGAAATATACTATAAGCGTTCAACTGATGGTGGTTTAACTTGGGAGCCAGATACCGGGCTTACACTTGATCCGGCTAATTCACAGTTTACATCGGTTGCTGTTTCAGGGACCAATGTCCATGTTGTCTGGCGCGAGGAGCGTGATGGTAATTTGGAGATTTACTATAAGCGTTCGACTGACAATGGAACAACATGGGAATCCGATATAAGACTAACAAGCAATACTGCACGTTCAGTGGAACCAACAGTGGCAGCCTCAGAAAGTTATGTTCATGTTGCATGGTCTGATGATCGTGATACAAACTGGGAAATTTATTATAAACGCTCGACTGATGGCGGTGTGACCTGGGAGCCTGATATGAGATTTACAAATAATCCTACTCGTTCAGAATTTAATTCAATTGCCGTATCAGGAAGCAATGTTCATGTTGTTTGGCAAAACAACTACGATATTTACCACAGACGTTCGACTGATGATGGGTTAACCTGGGAGCCCGATACGGCACTTACAGATTTTGGTCTTGCTCGTAATCCTTCGATTGTGAGTTCAGGCAATAATCTGCATGTTGTGTGGTTTGACTATCGTGATTCCAATTATGAGATATACTATAAACGTTCGACTGATAATGGTATAACATGGGAACCCGATACAAGACTAACTGATAATGCTTTTTTCTCTGCGCGCCCTTCGGCTACATGTTCGGATAGCGGTGTTCATGTCATATTTTATGAAGATCGTGATGGCAATTATGAGATTTACTATAAACGTAATCCAACAGGGAATCCCGGGGTTCAAGATAGGTCGTATTCTACCAACATTTCAGAAATACTTTTTGTCCCGACCATATTCAGAGATAGAATAAAAATCAGATTTACACAGCCCTCAGAAAAGAGGCTACACCTCACCCTATACAATATTTACGGAGCAAAACTATGGGAGAAATCATATTCGAATACACCCTCTTCATTAGTTATTCATGATGCAGAAATAAGGCGACTTCCTGCGGCTGTTTATTTCCTTTTTGTGTCATCGGACAAAAGGAAGTTTGGTTCTGTTAAACTCATAAAGCAGTAATGTACGACGGCTTATCGGCAGTAAAAAACTACATGATCAAATTTGACCATGAAAATAGACATTGATTGTGTAGTTAGTAAGAAGGATTGGGAGGAGTTTCTTAAACTTCCTTGGAGCATCTATGAAGGTAATCCATACTGGGTGCCACCGCTTTTGCAGGAGGTAAGAGAAACGTTAGATATCAAGAAAAATCCATTTTGGAGACATGCAAAAAGAGAACTTTTCTTGGCTCGAGCCGAAGGTAAACCTGTTGGAAGAATAGTAGCTGTAATCGATGACAACCATAATAGTTTTCACAACGATAAAACTGGGTTCTTTGGATTTTTCGAGTGTATTGACAACGCCGAAGTAGCGCAATTTCTATGGGATGCGGCAGTATCCTGGTTGAAGAAAAATGGCATGGGCGCAATGCGTGGACCATTGAATCCGAGCATGAACGACGAAAATTCCTTTCTTCTCGAGGGATTTGATAAATCGCCTTGTGTAATGATGCCTTATACACATGCTTACTATTTAGATCTTGCCGAACATTACGGATTAAAAAAGGCAAAAGATCTTTATGCTTTTATCAAATATGCAAAAGATGGAATTCCTCCAAGAATCGAAAAAATGATTGAGAGAATTAAATCAAGAACAGGTGTAAAGGTTCGGCCTTTCAATATGAAAAAATTCGATAGAGACGCTCAGTTCCTGAAGGATATCTACAATGCAGCATGGGAAAAGAATTGGGGTTTTGTGCCAATGACTAACGAAGAGATGGATGCAACCGGAAAGAAATTGAAGCAGTTCGCTGAGCCGTCATTAGTTCTTTTTGCGGAAATGGATGGTGAGCCAATTGGTGTGACTGTTACAGTACCGGATATAAACCAAGTACTGAAAAAACTGAATGGTCGCTTAGGCCCGATTGAAGTATTAAAATTTCTTTACTATAAAAGGAAAATCACAGGTGTTCGTTCACTCGTGGCAGGGATTAAAAAAGAGTATCGCGAGACGGGTTTGATTGCAGTTCTTTACTATGAGACAGAAAAGGCAGGTATACGATTGGGTTACAAATGGTGTGAGCTTGGTTGGAATTTAGAAGATAATGATTTAATCAACAAGTTTGACGCAGCTGTCGGCGGGAAAATCTATAAAAAATATCGCATTTATGAGATGAAAATTTGATTCATTTTATGTGGGCGCCACGCGCGTTGTAGCTACGACAAATTAGCGTGTTCTTAAAATAAAACCTGTGTCATTAATGTAAACGTAAAATGTATCCTGACGAGGATACTGAAATGCACCAATCCCATAGGCTGCATCGACAAATGGTATTTTTTCACCGTATTTCAAAAATAGTTTCCATAATCTTCCCTCAGGATGGATTTCGTGTATTGTCGTTTTCTTGTCATTAGGTTTTTCCCATCGTCCACTGAAACGTGTTACTTCGTAGTAAGATCCGACGCCCAACCATCTAAAGAATTGGCTCCACCGTAGAATATGTCCTTCAATCATCCACTGATCGCCCTCGAGATTGCACCAATGTAGTCTGTTATTTTTTTCGTGGAGAAAAGTAACGCTCATTTTTTTCTTCGCTTTTTCCGCATATACCCATCCTATTTTCTCCTCATACGTATATCTTGAGAAAGTCTGGAGCAGTAGGGATAAATATATGAAAGAAGTGCCAAAGGCTAATGTGATGAGAAAAAAAATGAGCGAAATAACAAATTTCTTTATTGAACTTCTTCCTTTTATGGCGTAAAGGATTGCTGATAAAATTATTGTCAGGGAAATAAAGAAAAGTACAGCACCGACTATTCCTATGATAAGCACAAATCTATCCATGCTGTGATTATTATAATACTCGTTTCTTAGAAAGTCAAGGCAAAAGACGGTCCACACACTTATATCAAAAGTGTGGGACGGTTATAGTTGCTTCGCAACGGTTAAGGTTCATTATCTTGAACGGTTATAAGCTACTTCGTAGCGGTTTTCCGACGCATAGCGTCCTATACCGCGCTAGCGCCATAACCGCATCGGAGATGCCTATGCCGCCAAGCTCTGCTTAGCCATCTTGTTGACACGCACGGAAGTGCTGATATAATTTAGTATGGTTGGAGAGATGTCATGTGCTCTCTTTTGGGGAATAAGATGCTCTGTAAACTGTATTTTTAAATAACGAGGAGGTCGTCATGAAAGATTCAGTCAATTCTTTGTCTAATGCGATGATTATGGTCCTTGTTGCGATTCTTATCGGCTGCCCTGGTTCTGCTGCGAAAAGGGAAATAGATGTATCTCCTTTGGACGGAGTCGGGGATCTTGCAGAGATTTTTCTAAGACACTATAAGCCAGTCACAGAAGATTTTGCTTTGGATATGCCTGTGTACAAATTGCCTGTCGATTTTAGAAAAATAAGTAATTTCTCTGATGTTGCGGAACAGTACCTAAACAAACCAGAACACAAATCCCTTCTCAAAAAGAATGGATTCGTCGTTATCGATGGTGGTGCAGTTGACGATATTGCCACACCCTATAAATGGCTTAGAGAACAAGATATTCCTATTTACATAACAGCTGATACACCACTTCATCTGTTTCATATTCAGTTTGATGAAACCTTGAAAGAAATCGAGGAAACTTTTTTCTATCCGGATATCGTTGAAGTGACACGTATTATGCTGAAGAATGCACAGGATGATTACAAAGCATTTAGAGGTGATTTGAAGGAGGCGGCAAAGCGCAATGTGGCTTATTTTTTAGTAGCGCTCAGGCAGTTTGACCCTGAATTTAAAGCACCTTCTTATGTAAAGAAATGGGTAGATTGGGAATGCGAAAATATTGAAAAGCATAAAGGTCTACCGAGCTATGATACAGCACGTGTGAAATCTCTTTTCAGAATTCCAGAAGATTATAGTCAGTATAAGCCGAGAGGACATTACACAAGAAGCGAGATACTCAAGAAATATTTCAGAGGAATGATGTGGTTTGGAAGGATGACATTTCTTCTTAAAGGACACGAGAAATTCGGCGCTATTATCCCCCCTGCTGAAGCTTTGACAGATCGAGAGACCGCCAAGATTCAGACGCTTCAGTCAGTTCTTATTGCTGCACGCTGCGGACAGCTCAGGCTGGCTGATGGAAGAAGAATTGCTGATGTGTGGAATAGAATCTATGCGGTGACCGCCTTTTATGCAGGTTTTGCAGATGACCTTACCGTATACGATTACCGGGAGGCGATGCGTGACGTTTTCGGAAATAAATTTTCTGCTGAAGAATTTGATAGTGAAGAAAAGTTCGCCCAATTTCTATATGAACTCGCAAGATTGAAGCCACCCGCAATATTTTCTGGAACAGGTGGTGCTGGCATTGACCCAGGCGGTTATAGTGGACATCAGTTCACTTCAGTGAAACAATTAGACAAGATTCTTCAACACACGATGGGTTTCAGATTTATGGGTCAGCGCTATATTCCTGACTCTTATATTTTGGGTCAGCTTGTTTCTCCTGCGGTGGGTACTATTCCGAGAGTTATTCCTGATAGATTCACTGTTGTGTACATCCCTGATGAACGCATACAACCAGATTTAGCTTACTCGATTAGAGGTTTTCCAAGAGGTCTGGATGTTTTTAGCGTTTTCGGAAGCAAGAGGGCAGAGTATCATGTAGAGAATTTCACGGACCATGAATATCCAAAATATGGCGAGCAATTAATGAAATTGCGTGAAGAATTTGCCAAACTTACCCCAAAGGATTGGAACCGTAATCTCTACTGGTCATGGCTCTATGCGTTGAAAACTTTGACACAAGAGAGAGGCAAAGGATATCAGGTCTATCAAAAGACCGATGCGTGGCTTGATAGGCAACTCAATACTGCGCTTGCTTCTTGGGCAGCGCTAAGACACAATACAATTCTCTATGCAAAACAGAGCTATACTCCAGTACATGTCGGCATAACTAGTGTACAACCTATGCCACCACCGCCGCCACCACCAAAAGGGTTAGTTGAACCTCTACCTAAATTCTATGCTCGGATACTTACCACAACAAAAATGGCCTATGAAGGTTTGAAAGAGCTTGATGTTTTGAACGACAAATCAGAGGCAAGACTTTCTTCACTCGTTAATACGCTCGAAAGATTATATGAAATATGCAAACGCCAGGTTGCCAACAAACCGCTTACCACTGATGATAACAATTTCCTTGGCGATTTTCCTGATGCATTAAAACTAGCGATCGGTGATGTCGATGATAAAGGTTTGAAAACCACAATAATCGCTGATGTACACACTGATTTGAACAGCAAACAATGCCTTGAAGAGGCTTCAGGTTATGTCGATTACATTGTGGTTGCATATAAACGACCAGTAGGTGATATTGTTCTTGCAATAGGGCCTGTGCTTTCATATTATGAATTTAAGCATCCCATGGCTGACAGACTAACTGATGAGAAGTGGCAGGATATATTAAGAACAGGTAAGGCGCCAGCACGACCTGAGTGGATAAAAAGTTACTGTGTTGAGTTGTAGCGAATAATCAATGTAATCTTTTAGAAAACAAAGTATCAAGTGCCGATTGCTGCACGCGAACTTCCTTCGTTTATTACAATGAAGTAAACTCGTCCATAAGTGAGAAAACCCTTTCGTTAAAATTATTTTTTGGTTGACAATAAGACAAATTTCGTTATATTCATTATGAAGGAGGTTAATATGTTGGGCGATATGACCGGCGAACGAAATCGGATTGTTGCTCACTTTAAGGACGGAAAATTGCTTAAAGGGTTCACACACGATTTTGCACCGATGAAGCAGACATTCCATTTAACATCAGAGCAAGAGGGCGATAAAGGGAGCATTGTCGAGGTCAATGTTGCTGATCTTAAAGCTATTTTTTTTGTTAAATCTTTTGAGGGAAACAAAGATTATGTTGAAAAGAAAAAATTTCAAGATGTTGATACTTCGCGTCTTCGTGGTTTGAAGATCAAAGTTGAATTTACGGATGGTGAAGTACTCACGGGCATAAGTCTTGGGTATAGTAAGAAAAGGAAGGGTTTTTTCATTATTCCGATCGATCCTCAAAGTAATAATGAAAGGATCTACATCATTGCAGATGCACTACGCGATGTTAAACTCGGCAGTGGCGCTCAAACATAATCAAAAGCGATAAGGTATATCTTTTTTGGCGCAGATGAGGTGAGAGACTGTGGTTAATATATTGAGAAAGCTGATACGATCCATAAGAGGTTTTTTTATAATATGGCCGCGTGATGTGAAGGATGTTATGGCACCAGCCGTGCGCTTACTTGAAAAAAACAAATATGCTGAAGCAGGCCGAGAGATAGCAAAAATATCGTTAGATGTATGCGCCAAAATCGAAGGTAGAATTATGAACCCGCGTAGAGCTGATCTTTATTACACATATCTTTTAGATGTCGTGGATCTTTCCAAGATTCCTTTACAACGAGAGGTAAAAGCCTTGATCTTGGAAGGTAACGCGTTACACCATTATGGTTCAAAATTTGGTGCTGACCTGAATCGAATGAAAGATCTCGCAAATAACATATTGCGAGAAGACAGCGACAACTAACTTATGTTGTTGTAGAATTTCTTATGTAACTATAACTTCAATGAATTTATCAACTATTTCTTCATCCAGTTGAGAACCTCTAACTTCCCTAAGCTCATCGATAGCTTCTTCTTTAGATTTTGCTTTGCGATAAGGTCTTTCTGAACGCATTGCATCATAGGCGTCAGCAACCGCGAGGATTCTTGACAATAGAGGAATATCATCTTTCATTTTACCATCTGGATATCCTTTACCATCAACACGTTCATGATGGCTGTATATGATATCGAGAATATCTCGGAAATCACTGACCGTGCTCAAAATATGTTTGGCAACAACTGGGTGTTTGTATATATGTTCACGATCCTTCTTTGTAAGGCGGGTTTTTTTGTTCAAAACGCCATCCGGAATACTAATTTTTCCAATATCATGCAAGAGAGAAGCTTGTTTTAGTAACTCAATCTCCGATTTCGATATATTTAAGGCATTTGCAATTTTCACTGAGTAATCCATTACTCGCAAGGCGTGTCCAGCAGTATAATGATCTTTTGCATCTAAAGTTCTAGCAATCAGATTGACAAATTCTACATAATCGAGTTTAGCTTTTTTAACTAATTTCTCAATCTCTAATTGTGACTCATCCAAAGCAACGGAGAACAGAGAATACTGCGAAAGGAATGTCCAGGCGAATGAAATTGACATAATAAAAATCGCTAATAAAATAAATGGTTGTGATATCCCTTGTAGCAGAGGTTTGTCCAAGAAAACTCCTATGATCTCGATAATGCCGAGTACAAACGCGATGCCAATACCAACTATCACTGGTGTGTAATTGACTGAACGTATTGGTACAATCATATGTTTTCTTGAACTGGCAATTATTTGAAGGTAAAAATATGCACCTATAACAACGATAATCGTGGCGAAAAGAGGATATAATATGCCCTTTTCTGCACGGTATGAGGTGTAGTGGAATCTTGGAACATTGCTGATTATGAAATTGCTGAAAATAAGAAGTACGATAAAGAACATAGTAATAATACCGAGTCCAATTCGCACCTGAGGATATAATCTTCTTTTAGTTATGGTAGAGGTAAATAATGGCAACGTATATAAAAATCCGACGATCCCAATATACTGAAATTTATTCCAGAAAACAGCCCCCTGAGCTGATTGTCCATGTTCGAGTTGAAGTTGCCCAAAGAGGAATATAGTGCCACATAAGAAGAACAGACTTGCATGCAGAAGATCCTCATCCTTTCTGTTTTTAAGATAGAGGTAGAATAAACCGATCCAGAGTAGTGAGTTTACAACCATAAAACCACAGATGATTTCTCCTATACTCATTGTATAATAAATATAAAGATAATTTCAGTCTTGTCAACAACCATGCAAGCAGTTTCTGAAAGAGCCTCAGATCTCTTAAGGGTTTTCCTACATCACTGCCTTAATCTATTTTTCTTTGAATTCTGATATTGACAAAACATAGACAAAAAGATATAGTGTTATATAGAAAGTCTTTAATTGAAACGGATGCAATGTTTTTGCTAATCATTACATTAAGGGGGCGCAATGGCTTATAAGAGATTGAGAAGTGTTGTCTTTTTTGCGATTATCCTTAGTTTATCGTCACTATTTGGAGATTCGAGAGACGTTTCTGAATTTGATGGTAATGACTGGAATGAAATGGATGAAACGCTAAAGATAGGATATGTAAAGGGATTTATAGCTGGAACCATTTTTGTGATTGAAGAGAATATTCATCCACGTGCGTATGCTTTGAGAGCGTACAAAAATCCAGAGAAAGGTAAGAAAAAGTATCATAGAATATTGGGGGCACGAGATACCTTGAGTACGGTATTTACTTCGTCCGATGGTAAATGGGCTGTAGCCTACGAACAGTATTCGAGAAATGAGCGATTGTATCGATATACAATTTACGGAATTACGGTGGGCCAGATAGTCGATGGGTTGGATGAATTATATGAAGATTTCAAAAATAGAAGCATAAAGGTACAGGATGCGATGTATCTTATAAAAAAACAGATCAAAGGCGCGCCAGAAGAGGAAGTAAGGCAATTGTTAATCTATCTACGGGGTGATAAGAAAAGTCTTGATGCCCTCTGGGCAAGGGACGAACAAGGAAAACGCAAGTATCTGATAAGCTTCCCGTAATGGTTATCAGGGTAACAGGATAGCAGGAAACGAGCCAAAAATCATGACCTGATATTCTGAGATTCTGGTACTCTCCCTTCCGGTAATCTGATGATCTGACATCCTTTACAATACCCAATATTTTGCTATAATACTTTGTGTACTATGACGACCAGACTGTTCCTCGATTTAGCCCTAAGCCTGGTGAGCGATTCCGCGAATATGAGATAATCGAAAAGATTGGTCGTGGGGGCATGGCGACAGTCTACAAGGCACGTCATACCCTTATAAATCAGATTGTTGCAATCAAAATAATGAACCCATCGTTAACATCAGATCCTCAATTTTGTGAACGCTTTTTGCGTGAAGCACAAACCCAGGTCCAATTGACGGGCCATCAGAATATTGTTACGATTCATAACTTCATTGAAGAACATGGTTTATACCTTATTGTAATGGAGTACGCAGATGGTATCGGTGTGGAAGGAAAGAAGATTCGCTCACTTGCTGAGCAGATAAGGCAATTTGGAGCGATGGATGTTGGGCAATTTAAACCTATTTTGAGCGGTGTTTTGGCGGGGTTATGGTTTGCTCATGAACAGGAGATAGTTCATCGAGATATCAAACCATCAAATATAATGTTTACCAATAAAGGAATTGCCAAGATTGTCGATTTTGGTATTGCTCAGATTGTCGGTGAGCAGAAGTTGACAAGAACTGGTGTTGCCGTGGGTACGCCTAAGTATATGTCGCCTGAACAAGTGCGCGGAAAAAAACTGGACGCACGCAGTGATATCTATTCGCTTGGGATAACAATATACGAAGCATTGACAGGGACGGTTCCATTCAGGGGTGATACAGATTATGAGGTTATGCGCAAACAGGAAGAGGAAGAACCGGCATCGCCAAGAACGATAAATCCACGCGTCCCACTAGTATGGGAGAACCTGATTCTAAAATGTATTGCCAAAGATCCTGACAAAAGACCTCAAAGCTGCAAGGAAATATTGAAGATGTCTGAAAGTAAATATGTGCCGCCGGCAGAACCATCAGAAAAAGTAATTGTACCTGAAAGAAAAAAAGTAAAAGAGAGAACAGCCGAGAAACCGATCAAGAAAATGAAAAGGATCTATACGGGAAGCAACATGAGAACAGGTGTCATAATTGTGTGCGCAATTGCGGCGTTGGTATTCTATTTTGCAGTCATTTTTCCACGTCACAGGCCAGGTGCAGGATCCATTGCAGAAGATACAGCCAATATTTATGAAGATCTGTTATCACACGAATTACATATTGCCAGATTCAAAAGCATAGGGAATTTAATTGCTCATTCAACTTATGTTGAAGATGCTATTATTATGGATGAGAAAGCAAACCTTAATGCAGTTATTGAACGACTTCGAGAAGATGCACCGGATCTAACTGCTGTACATTTCACCGACGAAAAGGATAGGATCATTGCATCAAGTAAGCGTGGTTCTGTCGGCAAGCAGTATGAATCAGACCTTCTTACATCAGGTTCTAGTACAGTAAAGAAAACCGACGGTGCTTATGAAGGCGGTTTTGCCATTAAAGTGGCAAGGAAGAAGGTTGGTGCACTGTACTTTCGTGCAAATTTAGGCAGTGGCTCAAAATATGAAACAGAGAGAGATTTGCTTACCGCGAGATTCATAAGTATGGGGACGATTATTGTCCATTCTATTCCTGTTGAAAATGCATTTAGGTCGACTGATGCGACAAAATTGAGCGAAATCATTGCGCGCCTGCAAAAGGATGAACCGGAAATAACATTTGTGCACTTTACTGATCAATACAACAGAATTATTGGATCAAGTGATCATACAAGCGTAGGTGCGATATATAATTCCACCATCCTTGATTCAAGCGCAAGCGCAGTAAGAGAAAGAAATAATTTTTATGAAGCTGGTTTTGGCATTAGATTGGATAAAAAAGAGGTTGGAGCATTTTATTTTGGTGCAATCGTTGAATGAGAAATAGATTGTGATTCAACATTTTAATTACCCAGAAAAGGAAAGATAAGTTATGAGAAACAAACTTTTTGTTTTGAGTATTAATTTGTGTTTTCTTTTTGCTATAAGCAGTAGGTGGATGTATGCGTGCACGAGTCTACTGGTTACCAAAGGAGCATCACAAGATGGCTCAGTGATGATTACTTATACGTGCGATGGTGAATTTCTCCCGTGGCTTGAGTACACACCTGCGGCTGATCATGAACCCGGAGATTCGATCGAGATAGAGGATTGGCACGGGAATGTTTATGGCAAGATTGACCAAGTTCGCCATACATATGCTGTTTTGGGACTGATGAATGAGCACCAATTAGTCATTGGTGAAACGACATTTGAAGGTCGTGAAGAATTGCTTAACCCTGATGGTATTCTACACTATTGGGATTTGATGTTTTATGCCCTACAGCGGGCAAAGACAGCGCGTCGAGCGATCGAAGTTATGGCTGATCTGGTAGATGGATACGGGTACCGAGGTTCAGGTGAATCTTTTTCAATCGCAGATCCGAGAGAGGCATGGATTATGGAATTAATCGGACCAGACTCAGGCGGCACAGGTGCTGAATGGGTCGCTGTTAGAGTGCCCGATGGTTATATTTCATGCCACGCTAATAAGGCGCGCATCGGCGAGTTTCCGCTCCACGATCAGAAAAATTGTCTCTATTCAGAAAACGTTATTTCTTTTGCGATTGAAAAGGGTTATTATGATCCTGAATCAGGCGCACCTTTTCGATTCTGTGATGCCTATTGTCCGGCAACACCAGTGCGCAAGAGATTATGCCAAGGTCGTGTCTGGTCCATTTTTCGTAGGGCCGCGCCATCAAGGAATTTGTCACCTGATTATTTTCGCGGTAAACAAGCTCAAGACTATCCGTTGTGGATAAAGCCGGACAAGAAACTTTCAGTCGCTGATGTGTTTTCGCTCATGCGCGATCATTTTGAAGGTACTGATTATGATATGACAAAGGGAGTAGATGCTGGACCGCATGGTCTACCCTATCGCTGGCGACCAGTTACTTGGACGATCGACAGTGTTGAATATGCCTGGGAACGTGCGATTTCAACCCAACAGACCGCCTATTCTTTTGTGTCCCAATCCAGATCCTGGTTGCCTGACCCGATCGGTGGCATATACTGGTATGGTGTTGATGATACTTATGCCACGTGCTATGTTCCACTTTACTGTGGCATTAATAATATTCCGAAATCGTTTGCCACAGGTGATCCAAACAGATTTTCATGGGACTCAGCGTGGTGGGTGTTTAACCTTGCTTCCAACTATGCCAATCTGAGATATTGCTACATGATACCTGAAATTCAAAAAGTGCAGCAGGAACTCGAAGAGACATTTTTTACGCTACAACCAGAAATAGAAAAAACAGCGTGTGCTTTATATAAATCTGATCAAGATCTGATGACCCGTTACCTGACTGATTACTCGATCAGGCAGGGTGAAATGGTGGTCTCGCGCTGGCAACGGTTATGTGAGCATCTTATTACAAAATACAATGACGGTTATGTGAAAGATGAGATGGGTGAGCCACAATGGAAAGGTTATCCTGAAAACTGGCTTCGAGAGGTATTGAAAACGCGCGCCGAACGACTCTATTTGCAAAAAGCAAAATCTGAAGAATAAAATCAAGGTACGCATCATTGGTTTTAGGGTTGTACATAATTATACACAAAGTAACCATGTATGTGTGCAGTGCAATCCCTTGACTTTGTATTGGAACCGGTTAGAATAATCCATGAAAAATATTGCAGTCTTGGCCTCGGGAAGGGGTACGAATTTACAAGCAATTATTGAAAATGTTGAAAATGGCACGATCCAGGCGAATCTTGCGTGCGTAATTAGTGATAGAGAGGATGCAAAGGCATTAGAGCGCGCGCGCAAGCACAATATCGAAGCGGTTTACATTGATCCTGGCCCGAAAAAAACATGGCTTATTCCTGAAGTCGAACAGAACTATATAAAAGCACTAAACGACCGTGATGTTTATCTTGTCTGTCTTGCTGGATTCATGCGCGTCTTGAAAAAGGCGTTTCTTGATGCATTTCCGTATAGGATCCTGAATATTCATCCGGCACTCTTACCATCATTCCCAGGACTAAATGTTCAAAAGAAAGCACTTGACTACGGTGTGAAATTTTCCGGCTGCACTGTACACTTTGTTAACGAAGTAGTGGATGGTGGTGAGATCATCACCCAGGCAGCGGTACCTGTTTTTGACAATGACACTCCAGAAATACTTGCCGAGCGAATTTTGAAAGAAGAATGGCGTATCTACACCGAGGCGATCAACATCGTCCTGTCGGGTAACTATAAGATCGAAGGAAGAAGGGTAATAAAGACAGATAACAGATGAAAGATTCCCTCTCCCTTGGTGGGAGAGGGTTAGGGTGAGGGGGTTTACCGTTTCGCCTTTAGAAACCGCGCACCGATACCGAAATACTTCTGTGCGGTGGTAGGGGGGTTTAAAGGATTAACAGTGGCGTTGGTTTTCTAGACGTAATGAAAAACAGGTCGTATCCAACACGGCGTAGACTTTTCTCCCCGCGATGTCGATCTTCGGGCGGGGGGATGCGGGGTCCCCCGCGAGGTTTTTGAGGTTGTGCAAAAACCGAGTGGGGATAAGGGG